>ERZ1023225.23-NODE-23-length-109978-cov-161.866288_pt1 | contig 109978 bp, 94 predicted proteins | sample MGYA00380450_ERZ1023225 | MGnify/ENA primary metagenome ERZ1023225 (study PRJEB33173, sample SAMEA4830413) | metagenome | study: EMG produced TPA metagenomics assembly of the PRJEB25223 data set... | reverse complement strand
TAGGTCGCGAAATAATCGGACATAGGGTTCATACATGTCAATAGTAACCGTCTTAACTTGTTGTCGATTTTTTAAATCGAATCGCTCGAAATAGGCACGCAAGAATCTTGTAGTTCTATTTTCTAAAATATCTATAACATCATGAGTATCATTATCTATAAAAATGAAACTCATTGATCCAGTTACATTTTTAACGCTTTTAAATTCATCCATAGCGATGTGTTCTGGCAAACAATTAAAGGGTTTAATTCGTAATGAATTAGCCGCTTTAGTTCTAATACGACTTACAGTAGATGGAGAGATACAGTTATCTTCTGCAGTATCAATCTCTGTTTTAACTTTAGTAGCTTCTTCTATAACTTTTTGAGTAACACATCTTGAGATAAAACACGACTCATCAACAATTGACGTTTTAGCAGTAAAAGTGCCATTGCATTCTAAGCATTTAAAACGTTGTTTAGCTAAGTTGAGGTATGTGTTATACCCTTGAGTTTTAAGTAAAGTAATACGAGAAACACGCTTACCATGTTTATGAATTTGTCCTTCATTTTTAACTCCACAACAATAACAGGCCGAAGGCTTATACGTTAGTACAGCATTAACCACTGTTGCTTTTTTTCCTTTGATAATGACGTCAATTTCTTGGTTTATATATTTTATATTTTCATCTTTTATTCTTAGTAATTCTAAGGTATCATTACACATAGGCGCACTTGTCTCCTTTAGTTTGGGTTTGGTCACTTTAAATTATAGAGGCAATTGCGCTTTTTGTGTATTAAAAAAAGCAGGAAGTTTTACCTTCCCACCATAAAAGATGAAGAACCTTTTTTTATGAAGTAATAAGATAAACAGATTATATGTGTAGCTATTGCTTGATAATGGTAAGCGCATACATTATTCTTTAATTACATAGAGCAAAGGGGGACGCTTATGACAAAGACAAAAGCAATTGATATTATAGGTGCACCATCAACATTTGGACAAAGAAAATTAGGTGTTGATTTAGGACCAACAGCAATTAGATATGCTGGATTAATTTCAAGATTAAAGCAATTAGACCTTGATGTATATGACAAGGGGGATATTAAGGTACCTGCTGTGAACATTGAAAAATTTCATAGTGAACAAAAAGGATTAAGAAATTATGATGAAATTATAGATGTTAATCAAAAATTAAATAAAGAGGTTTCAGCATCAATTGAAAATAACAGATTTCCTCTAGTTCTTGGTGGAGATCATTCTATTGCGGTAGGTTCAGTATCAGCAATAAGTAAACATTATAATAATTTAGGTGTTATTTGGTATGATGCACATGGTGATTTAAATATACCTGAAGAGTCACCAAGTGGAAATATTCATGGTATGCCTCTAAGGATTTTGACAGGCGAAGGTCCCAAAGAACTTTTAGAATTAAATAGTAATGTAATCAAGCCAGAAAACATCGTACTAATTGGTATGAGAGATTTAGATAAAGGTGAAAGACAATTTATCAAAGATCATAATATTAAAACATTTACTATGTCAGATATTGATAAATTGGGGATAAAGGAAGTAATTGAAAATACAATAGAATATTTGAAGTCACGCAATGTTGATGGCGTTCATTTATCTTTAGATGTTGATGCTTTAGATCCGCTTGAAACGCCAGGCACTGGTACTAGAGTTTTGGGTGGTCTTAGTTATAGAGAAAGCCATTTTGCATTGGAATTACTGCATCAATCACATTTAATTTCCTCAATGGATTTAGTTGAAGTAAATCCATTGATTGACAGTAATAATCATACTGCTGAACAAGCGGTTTCATTAGTTGGAACATTTTTTGGTGAAACTTTATTATAAATAAATGATTTGTAGTGTATAAAGTATATTTTGCTTTTTGCACTACTTTTTTTAATTCACTAAAATGATTAAGAGTAGTTATAATCTTTAAAATAAATTTTTTCTATTTAAATATATGTTCGTATGACAGTGATGTAAATGATTGGTATAATGGGTATTATGGAAAAATATTACCCGGAGGAGATGTTATGGATTTTTCCAACTTTTTTCAAAACCTCAGTACGTTAAAAATTGTAACGAGTATCCTTGATTTACTGATAGTTTGGTATGTACTTTATCTTCTCATCACGGTCTTTAAGGGAACTAAAGCGATACAATTACTTAAAGGGATATTAGTAATTGTTATTGGTCAGCAGATAAGTATGATATTGAACTTGACTGCAACATCTAAATTATTCGATATCGTTATTCAATGGGGGGTATTAGCTTTAATAGTAATATTCCAACCAGAAATTAGACGTGCGTTAGAACAACTTGGTAGAGGTAGCTTTTTAAAACGCTATACTTCTAATACGTATAGTAAAGATGAAGAGAAATTGATTCAATCGGTTTCAAAGGCTGTGCAATATATGGCTAAAAGACGTATAGGTGCATTAATTGTCTTTGAAAAAGAAACAGGTCTTCAAGATTATATTGAAACAGGTATTGCAATGGATTCAAATATTTCGCAAGAACTTTTAATTAATGTCTTTATACCTAACACACCTTTACATGATGGTGCAATGATTATTCAAGGCACGAAGATTGCAGCAGCAGCAAGTTATTTGCCATTGTCTGATAGTCCTAAGATATCTAAAAGTTTGGGTACAAGACATAGAGCTGCGGTTGGTATTTCAGAAGTATCTGATGCATTTACCGTTATTGTATCTGAAGAAACTGGTGATATTTCGGTAACATTTGATGGAAAATTACGACGAGACATTTCAAACGAAATTTTTGAAGAGTTGCTTGCTGAACATTGGTTTGGCACACGCTTTCAAAAGAAAGGTGTGAAATAATATGCTAGAAAGTAAATGGGGCTTGAGATTTATTGCCTTTCTTTTGGCATTGTTTTTCTTTTTATCTGTTAACAATGTTTTTGGAAATATCTTTAACACTGGTAATCTTGGTCAAAAGTCTAGTAAAACGATTCAAGATGTACCCGTTGAAATTCTTTATAACACTAAAGATTTGCATTTAACAAAAGCGCCTGAAACAGTTAATGTGACTATTTCAGGACCACAATCAAAGATAATAAAAATTGAAAATCCAGAAGATTTAAGAGTAGTGATTGATTTATCAAATGCTAAAGCTGGAAAATATCAAGAGAAGTATCAAGTTAAAGGGTTAGCTGATGACATTCATTATTCTGTAAAACCTAAATTAGCAAATATTACGCTTGAAAACAAAGTAACTAAAAAGATGACAGTTCAACCTGATGTAAGTCAGAGTGATATTGATCCACTTTATAAAATTACAAAGCAAGAAGTTTCACCACAAACAGTTAAAGTAACAGGTGGAGAAGAACAATTGAATGATATCGCTTATTTAAAAGCCACTTTTAAAACTAATAAAAAGATTAATGGTGACACAAAAGATGTCGCAGAAGTAACGGCTTTTGATAAAAAACTGAATAAATTAAATGTATCGATTCAACCTAATGAAGTGAATTTACAAGTTAAAGTAGAGCCTTTTAGCAAAAAGGTTAAAGTAAATGTTAAACAGAAAGGTAGTTTAGCAGATGATAAAGAGTTAAGTTCGATTGATTTAGAAGATAAAGAAATTGAAATCTTCGGTAGTCGAGATGACTTACAAAATATAAGCGAAGTTGATGCAGAAGTAGATTTAGATGGTATTTCAGAATCAACTGAAAAGACTGTAAAAATCAATTTACCAGAACATGTCACTAAAGCACAACCAAGTGAAACGAAGGCTTATATAAATGTAAAATAAATAGCTAAATTAAAGGAGAGTAAACAATGGGAAAATATTTTGGTACAGACGGAGTAAGAGGTGTCGCAAACCAAGAACTAACACCTGAATTGGCATTTAAATTAGGAAGATACGGTGGCTATGTTCTAGCACATAATAAAGGTGAAAAACACCCACGTGTACTTGTAGGTCGCGATACTAGAGTTTCAGGTGAAATGTTAGAATCAGCATTAATAGCTGGTTTGATTTCAATTGGTGCAGAAGTGATGCGATTAGGTATTATTTCAACACCAGGTGTTGCATATTTAACACGCGATATGGGTGCAGAGTTAGGTGTAATGATTTCAGCCTCTCATAATCCAGTTGCAGATAATGGTATTAAATTCTTTGGATCAGATGGTTTTAAACTATCAGATGAACAAGAAAATGAAATTGAAGCATTATTGGATCAAGAAAACCCAGAATTACCAAGACCAGTTGGCAATGATATTGTACATTATTCAGATTACTTTGAAGGGGCACAAAAATATTTGAGCTATTTAAAATCAACAGTAGATGTTAACTTTGAAGGTTTGAAAATTGCTTTAGATGGTGCAAATGGTTCAACATCATCACTAGCGCCATTCTTATTTGGTGACTTAGAAGCAGATACTGAAACAATTGGATGTAGTCCTGATGGATATAATATCAATGAGAAATGTGGCTCTACACATCCTGAAAAATTAGCTGAAAAAGTAGTTGAAACTGAAAGTGATTTTGGGTTAGCATTTGACGGCGATGGAGACAGAATCATAGCAGTAGATGAGAATGGTCAAATCGTTGACGGTGACCAAATTATGTTTATTATTGGTCAAGAAATGCATAAAAATCAAGAATTGAATAATGACATGATTGTTTCTACTGTTATGAGTAATTTAGGTTTTTACAAAGCGCTTGAACAAGAAGGAATTAAATCTAATAAAACTAAAGTTGGCGACAGATATGTAGTAGAAGAAATGCGTCGCGGTAATTATAACTTAGGTGGAGAACAATCTGGACATATCGTTATGATGGATTACAATACAACTGGTGATGGTTTATTAACTGGTATTCAATTAGCTTCTGTAATAAAAATGACTGGTAAATCACTAAGTGAATTAGCTGGACAAATGAAAAAATATCCACAATCATTAATTAACGTACGCGTAACAGATAAATATCGTGTTGAAGAAAATGTTGACGTTAAAGAAGTTATGACTAAAGTAGAAGTAGAAATGAATGGAGAAGGTCGAATTTTAGTAAGACCTTCTGGAACAGAACCATTAGTTCGTGTCATGGTTGAAGCAGCAACTGATGAAGATGCTGAAAGATTTGCACAACAAATAGCTGATGTGGTTCAAGATAAAATGGGATTAGATAAATAAATACTGTATTACAAATGAGCCGATGCGTATGCATCGGTTTTTTGTGTTTGTAGAAATAATTTATAGTACAAACGTAAAATGATATAAACAAAATAAAAACAAAGTAATCAATATGTAATATAAAATACACTGGTACTCAATATATAATGATGATAAAATTAATTTTAATTAGATAGAGTTGTTTTGTGTTTTTAACGCAGATGCTACTACTTATCTTAACAGTTGATTAAGTGAAATCATTTAACAGCGAGAATAATCAACCAGGAGGATGACTTAATGAATTTATTCAGACAACAAAAATTTAGTATCAGAAAATTTAATGTCGGTATTTTTTCAGCTTTAATTGCCACTGTTACTTTTATATCTACTAACCCGACAACAGCGTCTGCAGCAGAGCAAAATCAGCCTGCACAAAATCAACCAGCACAACCAGCTGATGCCAATACACAGCCTAACGCAAATGCTGGTGCTCAAGCTAATCCTACAGCACAGCCAGCTGCACCTGCCAACCAAGGACAACCAGCAGTACAACCAGCAAACCAAGGTGGACAGGCTAATCCAGCAGGAGGAGCAGCACAACCAAATACACAACCAGCTGGACAAGGTAATCAAGCTGATCCGAATAACGCTGCACAAGCACAACCTGGAAATCAAGCAACACCGGCAAACCAAGCAGGTCAAGGAAATAACCAAGCAACACCTAATAATAATGCAACACCGGCAAATCAAACACAGCCAGCGAATGCTCCAGCAGCAGCGCAACCAGCAGCACCTGTAGCAGCAAACGCACAAACTCAAGATCCAAATGCTAGCAATACTGGTGAAGGCAGTATTAATACGACATTAACATTTGATGATCCTGCCATATCAACAGATGAGAATAGACAGGATCCAACTGTAACTGTTACAGATAAAGTAAATGGTTATTCATTAATTAACAACGGTAAGATTGGTTTCGTTAACTCAGAATTAAGACGAAGCGATATGTTTGATAAGAATAACCCTCAAAACTATCAAGCTAAAGGAAACGTGGCTGCATTAGGTCGTGTGAATGCAAATGATTCTACAGATCATGGTAACTTTAACGGTATTTCAAAAACTGTAAATGTAAAACCAGATTCAGAATTAATTATTAACTTTACTACTATGCAAACGAATAGTAAGCAAGGTGCAACAAATTTAGTTATTAAAGATGCTAAGAAAAATACTGAATTAGCAACTGTAAATGTTGCTAAGACTGGTACTGCACATTTATTTAAAGTACCAACTGATGCTGATCGTTTAGATTTACAATTTATTCCTGACAATACAGCAGTTGCTGATGCTTCAAGAATTACAACAAATAAAGATGGTTATAAATACTATTCATTCATTGATAATGTAGGTCTATTCTCAGGATCACATTTATATGTCAAAAATAGAGATTTAGCACCGAAAGCAACTAACAATAAAGAATATACTATTAATACTGAAATCGGTAACAATGGTAATTTTGGTGCTTCATTAAAAGCAGATCAATTTAAATATGAAGTAACATTACCACAAGGTGTAACTTACGTTAATAATTCATTAACTACAACATTCCCTAATGGTAATGAAGACAGTACAGTATTGAAAAATATGACTGTTAATTATGATCAAAATGCAAATAAAGTTACATTTACAAGCCAAGGTGTGACAACGGCACGTGGTACACACACTAAAGAAGTTTTATTCCCAGATAAATCTTTAAAATTATCATATAAAGTTAATGTTGCGAATATCGATACACCTAAAAATATTGATTTTAATGAAAAATTAACATATCGTACTGCTTCAGATGTTGTAATTAATAATGCGCAACCAGAAGTTACACTAACTGCAGATCCATTTTCAGTAGCGGTTGAAATGAACAAAGATGCGTTGCAACAACAAGTAAACTCACAAGTTGATAATAGTCATTACACAACAGCATCAATTGCAGAATACAATAAACTTAAACAACAAGCAGATACTATTTTAAATGAAGATGCGAATCATGTTAAAACTGCAAATCGTGCATCTCAAGCGGATATTGATGGTTTAGTAACTAAATTACAAGCTGCATTAATTGATAATCAAGCAGCAATTGCTGAATTAGATACTAAAGCTCAAGAAAAGGTTACAGCAGCACAACAAAGTAAAAAAGTTACGCAAGATGAAGTTGCAGCACTTGTAACTAAAATTAACAATGATAAAAATAATGCAATCGCAGAAATTAATAAACAAACTACAGCACAAGGTGTCACAACTGAAAAAGATAATGGTATCGCAGTGTTAGAACAAGATGTGATTACACCAACAGTTAAACCTCAAGCGAAACAAGATATTATCCAAGCAGTTACAACTCGTAAACAACAAATTAAAAAGTCAAATGCATCATTACAAGATGAAAAAGATGTAGCAAATGATAAAATTGGTAAAATTGAAACAAAGGCAATTAAAGATATTGATGCAGCAACAACAAATGCACAAGTAGAAGCCATTAAAACAAAAGCAATCAATGATATTAATCAAACTACACCTGCTACAACAGCTAAAGCAGCAGCTCTTGAAGAATTTGACGAAGTTGTTCAAGCACAAATTGATCAAGCACCTTTAAATCCTGATACAACAAATGAAGAAGTAGCGGAAGCTATTGAACGTATTAATGCAGCTAAAGTTTCTGGTGTTAAAGCAATTGAAGCGACAACGACTGCACAAGATTTAGAAAGAGTTAAAAACGAAGAAATCTCAAAAATTGAAAATATTACTGACTCTACGCAAACAAAAATGGATGCCTATAATGAAGTTAAACAAGCTGCAACAGCTAGAAAAGCTCAAAATGCTACAGTTTCAAATGCAACAAATGAAGAAGTAGCAGAAGCTGATGCAGCAGTAGATGCAGCTCAAAAGCAAGGTTTACATGACATCCAAGTTGTTAAATCAAAACAGGAAGTTGCTGATACAAAATCAAAAGTATTAGATAAAATCAATGCAATTCAAACACAAGCAAAAGTTAAACCTGCAGCTGATACGGAAGTAGAAAACGCATATAATACACGTAAACAAGAAATTCAAAATAGCAATGCTTCAACTACAGAAGAAAAACAAGCTGCATATACAGAATTAGATACTAAAAAGCAAGAAGCAAGAACAAATCTTGATGCTGCAAATACAAACAGTGATGTAACAACAGCTAAAGACAATAGTATTGCTGCAATTAATCAAGTTCAAGCTGCCACAACTAAGAAATCGGATGCAAAAGCGGAAATCGCTCAAAAAGCAAGTGAACGTAAAACAGCAATTGAAGCAATGAATGATTCGACTACTGAAGAACAACAAGCAGCGAAAGACAAAGTGGATCAAGCAGTAGTTACTGCAAACGCTGATATAGATAATGCTGCAGCAAACAATGATGTGGATAATGCAAAAACTACAAATGAAGCTACAATCGCAGCCATTACACCTGATGCAAATGTTAAACCAGCAGCAAAACAAGCAATTGCAGATAAAGTACAAGCTCAAGAAACAGCAATTGATGGAAATAACGGCTCAACAACTGAAGAAAAAGCAGCTGCTAAACAACAAGTTCAAACTGAAAAAACAACAGCTGATGCCGCAATAGATGCAGCACATACAAATGCGGAAGTTGAAGCGGCTAAAAAAGCAGCAATTGCTAAAATTGAAGCGATTCAGCCAGCAACAACAACTAAAGATAATGCGAAAGAAGCAATTGCTACGAAAGCGAATGAACGTAAAACAGCAATCGCTCAAACGCAAGACATTACTGCTGAAGAAATTGCAGCGGCTAATGCGGACGTAGATAATGCTGTGACACAAGCAAATAGCAACATTGAAGCTGCTAATAGTCAAAATGATGTAGACCAAGCGAAAACGACAGGTGAAAATAGTATTGATCAAGTAACACCAACAGTTAATAAAAAAGCAACTGCACGTAATGAAATCACAGCAATTTTAAATAACAAATTGCAAGAGATTCAAGCTACGCCAGATGCAACAGATGAAGAAAAACAAGCAGCTGATGCTGAAGCAAATACTGAAAATGGTAAAGCAAATCAAGCCATTTCAGCAGCAACTACTAACGCACAAGTTGATGAAGCTAAAGCAAATGCAGAAGCAGCGATTAATGCGGTAACACCAAAAGTTGTGAAGAAACAAGCGGCTAAAGATGAAATTGATCAATTACAAGCAACGCAAACAAATGTTATCAATAATGATCAGAACGCTACAACAGAAGAAAAAGAAGCAGCTATTCAACAATTAGCAACAGCAGTTACAGACGCGAAAAATAATATTACAGCTGCAACTGATGATAATGGTGTAGATCAGGCGAAAGACGCTGGAAAGAATTCAATTCAAAGCACGCAACCAGCAACAGCGGTTAAATCAAATGCTAAAAATGATGTTGATCAAGCTGTGACAACTCAAAATCAAGCAATTGATAATACAACTGGTGCTACAACTGAAGAGAAAAATGCAGCAAAAGATTTAGTTTTAAAAGCTAAAGAAAAAGCGTATCAAGATATCTTAAATGCACAAACAACTAATGATGTTACGCAAATTAAAGATCAAGCAGTTGCTGATATTCAAGGTATTACTGCAGATACAACAATTAAAGATGTTGCGAAAGATGAATTAGCAACAAAAGCAAACGAACAAAAAGCGCTTATTGCACAAACTGCAGATGCGACTACTGAAGAAAAAGAACAAGCAAATCAACAAGTAGACGCACAATTAACACAAGGTAATCAAAATATTGAAAATGCACAGTCAATCGATGATGTAAACACTGCAAAAGATAATGCAATTCAAGCAATTGACCCAATTCAAGCATCAACAGATGTTAAAACGAATGCAAGAGCGGAATTGCTAACTGAAATGCAAAATAAAATAACTGAAATACTTAATAATAATGAGACTACTAATGAAGAAAAAGGTAACGATATTGGACCAGTTAGAGCAGCATATGAAGAAGGTTTAAATAATATTAATGCAGCAACTACTACAGGTGATGTAACTACTGCTAAAGATACAGCAGTACAAAAAGTTCAACAACTTCATGCAAATCCTGTTAAGAAACCAGCAGGTAAAAAAGAATTAGATCAAGCTGCAGCTGATAAGAAAACACAAATAGAACAAACACCAAATGCATCACAACAAGAAATTAATGATGCAAAACAAGAAGTTGATACTGAATTAAATCAAGCGAAAACAAATGTCGATCAATCATCAACAAATGAATATGTTGATAATGCAGTTAAAGAAGGAAAAGCTAAAATTAATGCAGTTAAAACATTTAGTGAGTACAAAAAAGATGCTTTAGCTAAAATTGAAGATGCATATAATGCTAAAGTAAACGAAGCGGATAACTCTAACGCATCGACTTCAAGTGAAATTGCTGAAGCGAAACAAAAACTTGCTGAATTAAAACAAACTGCGGATCAAAATGTTAATCAAGCTACTTCTAAAGATGACATTGAAGTTCAAATTCATAATGACTTAGATAATATTAACGATTACACAATTCCAACAGGTAAAAAAGAATCAGCTACAACAGATTTATATGCTTATGCAGATCAGAAGAAAAATAATATTTCAGCTGACACTAATGCAACACAAGATGAAAAGCAACAAGCAATTAAGCAAGTTGACCAAAATGTTCAAACTGCATTAGAAAGCATTAATAATGGTGTGGATAATGGTGACGTTGATGATGCATTAACACAAGGTAAAGCAGCAATTGATGCTATTCAAGTAGATGCTACTGTTAAACCTAAAGCGAACCAAGCTATTGAAGTTAAAGCAGAAGATACGAAAGAATCTATTGATCAAAGTGACCAGTTAACTGCTGAAGAAAAAACTGAAGCATTAGCAATGATTAAACAAATTACAGATCAAGCTAAACAAGGTATTACTGATGCAACAACAACTGCTGAAGTTGAAAAAGCGAAAGCTCAAGGACTTGAAGCATTTGATAACATTCAAATCGACTCAACAGAAAAACAAAAAGCTATCGAAGAATTAGAAACTGCACTAGACCAGATTGAAGCAGGTGTAAATGTCAACGCTGATGCTACAACTGAAGAAAAAGAAGCGTTTACGAATGCTTTAGAAGACATTTTATCAAAAGCAACTGAAGATATTTCTGATCAAACTACAAATGCAGAAATCGCTACTGTCAAAAATAGTGCGCTTGAACAACTTAAAGCACAACGTATTAATCCTGAAGTTAAGAAAAATGCTTTGGAAGCAATCAGAGAAGTGGTTAACAAGCAAATAGAAATAATTAAAAATGCAGATGCAGATGCATCGGCGAAAGAAATTGCACGTACGGATTTAGGTAGATATTTTGACAGATTTGCTGATAAATTAGATAAAACACAAACAAATGCAGAAGTTGCTGAATTACAAAATGTAACGATACCTGCAATTGAAGCGATTGTGCCTCAGAATGATCCAGATGCTAATGATACTAATAATGGTATAGATAATAATGATGCAACAGCAAATTCAAATGCTAATGCAACACCAGAAAATACTGGACAACCTAACGTATCTGAGACGACAGCTAATGGCAAAGCAGACGCTTCTCCGACAACACCAAATAATAGTGATGCGGCAACAGGTGAAACAACAGCAACATCAGCAACTGATGATGCAAATGATAAACCGCAAGCTAATAACAATTCTAGTGTAGATGCATCAACAAACAGTCCGACAATGGATAACGATGTAACTAGTAAACCAGAAGTAGAATCAACTAATAACGGCACAACTGATAAACCTGTAACAGAAACTGATAATGCAACGCCAGCAGAAAGCACAACAAATAACAATAGTACAACTACAGCAACAAACGAGAATGCACCAACAGGATCAACAGCAACGGCTCCAACAACTGCGAGCACAGAAGCAGCATCATCTGCTGATAGCAAAGATAATGCATCTGTAAATGATTCAAAACAAAATGCTGAAGTAAATAATAGTGCTGAATCTCAATCAACTAATGACAAGGTTGCACAACCAAAATCTGAAAATAAAGCTAAGGCAGAAAAAGATGGTAGTGATTCAACAAATCAAAGTATGGTTGAATCAACAACTGAAACATTGCCTTCAGCAGACATAACAGAACCAAATGTACCTTCTAATACATCAAAAGATAAAGAAGAAAGTACGACAAATCAAACTGATGCAGGACAACTTAAGTCTGAAACTAACGTTGCATCTAACGAAGCAGATAAATCGCCAAGCAAAGCTGATACTGAAGTTTCGAATAAACCATCAACATCTGCATCTTCTGAAGCAAAAGAAAAAATGACTTCAACTAATGTTAGCCAAAAAGATGATACGGCAACAGCAGATACTAATGATACGCAAAAATCAGTTGGTTCAGCTGCAAACAATAAAGCTACGCAAAACGACGGTGCCAATGCATCTCCAGCTACAGTTTCAAATGGAAGCAATAGTGCTAATCAAGATATGCTTAATGTAACTAACACTGACGACCACCAAGCTAAGACAAAATCAGCTCAACAAGGAAAAGTTAATAAAGCTAAACAACAAGCTAAAACTTTACCAGATACTGGTATGTCACATAATGACGATTTACCATATGCTGAATTAGCTCTAGGTGCAGGTATGGCATTCTTAATTAGAAGATTCACTAAGAAAGACCAACAAACTGAAGAATAAAATTTATTCAAGAATGTGAACATCTAGTTATTTCATAGGGAAATATTCCTTACTAAGTAACCAAGTCTAACAGTTAATATGAATTTGTTTTAGTAATGACCAATAGCCATTGAATAGGTGGCTGTGGCTCGAAAATAAAACAAATTATTAACGCAAAAATACTCCTTTCATACATAACACAAGTTAAGTGTCTATGTTGAAGGGAGTATTTTTTATGTTCAGAAATTTAATATTGTTAATTCAAGGGAACTACTACATTATTACTGATTGTTAACGAATAACGTTGGAAACTTCTTGTTTCAAACAAAGCTCAATAAATTATGAAAGTGAATTGTACGCTTCAATTATTTCATCGGCTAAGCCATCGTCAACTTTAGCATATTCACTTAAAAACGCTTTTAAACCGTGTTCTTTAATGTAATTATTTTTCTCAACAGTTTCTTGGTCTGCTGTATCATCATACTTCAATAACAATGCAGCTGTATTTAATAAACCAGTGCGTTCTAAATCTTTATTATAAAGATATGTTAATGGTTTTATAATTCTATCTTTAGGGCCAATTTTACGTAATGTACCTCGTCCGACACGTGTTACTTCATCAGATAAATAAGAATTGTTGAAACGATCTATTATTTTTTCAACATAACCAGCTTGTTCCGCTTCAGTAAAATCAAATTCATTAGTAATATATTGACTAGTTTCAGCTAAAACACGGCGTAAGCCAGCTTCAATTGAACTATCTTCAACTGCATCTAAAACTGTAGCTTTACCTGCAAATTTACCAGCATACGCTAAATATGCATGTCCTGTATTCACAGTTAATAATTTACGCTCAATATATGGTGTTAAATCATCAACATATTTAATATGGTTTAGTTCTGGACCATACCATGCATCTTTTTCAACAACCCATTCGTAAAATGGCTCAACCATAACGTCTAATATATTTTCATTCTTTTGTAATGGTACAATTCTATCAACTGCTGAGTTAGCAAAATGAATATTGTTACCAAGAGGGCCAGTAATATCAAGTACTGCTTTTTTCAATGTATCAGTTGCCATAATAGCATTCTCACAAGCAACAATATTAACATGGTTTGTTTTTTCTTTTAAGAAAGGCGCAAAAGATTTAGCAATAATAGGTAGTATGTTAACACCAACAGCTGTTGTAATAATATCAGCTTCTAGAATTGCTTGTTTCAACGCTTCAGAAGGTTGCATTGAATTAATTGCATCAACATTATTCACGCGCGTCGTTGTTTTAGACTCATCAGCTAAAATAACATCGTATTGATGATCATGAGCTAAAGCATTAATGATTTCTTCATTGACGTCTGCAAATGTTACTTTAACATTGTTGTCTGCAAGAATATAACCAATGAAACCACGACCTATGTTACCAGCACCAAAGTGAACTGCTTTCATTATGCATCTGCCTCCTCGAATACTTGTTTAATTTCTTCTGCAGATTTTGCTTGAACGATACGATCCACATTTTCTTCTTCGCTAAATGTAATTGCAATTTTAGATAACAAGTCTAAATGTTCGCCATCTTTACCAGCAATTCCCACGACAACTTTAACTACTTCGCCATCCCAGTCAACGCCTTCAGGGATTTGTAATAATGTTAAACCTGAGTGAATCACATTTGTTTTAGCTTCATCTGTGCCATGAGGAATTGCTAAGCCATTTCCCATAAATGTTGATACGACTTGCTCACGATCTTTCATTGCTTGAATATAAGCATCTGTTACAGCACCACTATCAACTAAGGCTTTACCTGCTTTTTCAATTGCTTCATTTTGGCTGTTAACATTTACATTTAAAAAGATATTGTCATTACTAAATAATTCGCTCATTTTGTACACTCCTAAATAAATTGTTTTTTAATTCGTTCTAAAAATTTGTTTCTTAATAATGTTTCAAGTTCCTGTGGATTTTCCATAAAAGTATCAATAGATTCTAATTTCAAACTTAAAAATTCGGACAAGTCACTTACCAGTGATGCCATAAAATCATTGTCAGAAATAAACATGGAAATCATATATTTAATTGTTTGATTGTCATTTTGAATACTAGGCAATGTTAACGGTTCTTCTAAAACTGTGATTAGAATCATAGGGTGTTTAATCATATTGTCTCTTAGGTGTGGTATTGCAACAGGATATGGACTTAATATCCATCCTGGATTGTCAATCAATCGTTGCTCTAGTAGTTCAGCGAATGACGTTGGATCGTTTATTACATCGCATTGATATAGATAATCTGCGATATATGTTTGCCACTGTTTAACTTCGGTACTAACTATTTTCACTGAATCAAGCAAAGTTAAACCCGAACGCATATGATGCAATAATTGTTCTGATTTTTCGTCACTTAAATGTTTTTCGAAAACTGAAGTTAAGTATGAAGTTTGTTCATTTTCAAAAGATGTGTTGCCATCAACATCTTTCGTTTCAACATGAACATCATCCTTATCAATCATGTTTGATGATTTATCATGCGTCTCTTGGAACGTAGACTTTGTATTTAAAAACTGTGCGACATAACTGATATCACTATCTGGTAATAATGGGTTTACCGTTAAATAGGGGGAGTCGATGTCTAAATTCACAGTAGAAATAATGCCATCATATTGACTTAAATCTAGTGACTTCAAATCGCTGACTGATGCTTGTGTAATACGCTCAATCTCACTAAAAACTTGCTCTAGACGAGTTGATAATAGACGACTAGTTCCCATACCACTGCTGCAAACGACTAATATGTTTAAAAATCGATTACCTTGGTTTTTAATCGAGCCACCAAAGTGTAAAACTATAAAAGCAATTTCACTCTCTGGAAAAATCAAATCAGGCCAACAATCATTTAAAGCTAATCTTACATTTTCAAATAGTCTTGGATATTTGAACTTAATCATGTCTGTTAACGGATTATAGGTCTCGATATTAGCTTGCAAACGATTGATTGCAGGATTAAGGTGTAGCGTCAGTCCATCTACTAAAGTATCCAAATCTGCAAATGTCATACCGGAAATCATTTCTACTTTGTTAACAAACGCTTTAATTTTGTTTTCTTCACAACGATTATTTAATGATGTATCATTAAGATTTTTTCGTTTAGCTCCACGTAAATGGATAGTAATGAAAGCAATTTCTGCCTGATTAAACGTGACGTCATATATTTGACCAAGTTTATCAGCAAGTTCGCTTGCTACTTTGTGTTCAAATGTGTTTTGTACAGAATCATAAATATCATCGTTTAATGCGACATACTCTCCATTTTTTATACGTGAAATGGAGAGCACGATATGGACAGTTAAAGTTAAATAACTTGATTCGGTAAGTTGGTAGGGTAAGGCACTTAGGTAGTCCATTAATAGTCTTTCAACATTAAAAATGCGCTCTAAGTCAACAAAGTCTTTGTGGATTTGATTTAATGAATGAAAGACAAAATGATTTTCAATTACTGAATAAACGCTAGTACTATTTAAGTTATTCACCATTAATTGACTTAAAAATTCACGTTTCTTTGATTCAGTACCTACCAAGTAAATGCCTTCGCCACGCTTTCGAGATAAAGATAGTTGGTACTTATTTAAATCAAGCTCTAAATCATCTAACATCTTTGCTAAAGTCTGGACAGAAACGCCAATTTCTTGCGCTAAACTATATTGTTTAACTGGCTCCTTGGCTTGTATCAAAGCGTATATAATAATTACTTTCTGCTCTTCAACAGATAAGTCAATGGTTTGATGTTGTGCAATCGATTGCTTCAAATCGTTTAAATCAGAATCTGTGCCAGCAATGCGTAGCCCTTTTTTGTTTGCGCGTTCTAAAGTTAATGAAAATGAAGTTAAATATGCTTCAACACCTTTTAATTCACGGTGAATAGTACGAGAGGACACCGCAAGTTGCTGAGCAATGTCGTGTATAGTGATATATTGACCGTGGTACTTAATCAATAGGGCTATCATTTCTTTTTCACGTGTACTCAATAACATGGCGGTATCCTCCATTTTTTAATTTATTTAATTATTATGCTTGATCATCTTTTTTTAGATTATTTAAAAGTTCTTCATATCTTGGTGAATTAAGGAAATTATCCACTGAAATATGGATGGCATTTGGTGTTTGTTTAATAGCACGATCAGTTAGTTTTTTCTGAGTGATAACTAATTGAGCATCTTTTGGCAATTGATTAATCGCAGTATTTGTAACTGTAATATCATTAATGCCCGCCTTTTTAAATTTATTACGTAACATGCTTGCACCCATTGCACTAGAACCCATACCCGCATCGCAGGCAAAAATAACATGATTTATATTATTGTAATTGTGTGCATCAACATCTTCAGTGTTGTAATTATCCAATAGCGCTTCAGGATCATCATCTGATGAAGATGTTTCACTAACATTACCACTAGCATTTTCTTCTGTATTAACATTTTTATCAGAAGATACTAACTTAGAAGCAACGCTTGATTTTTTCCCTTTAGTATTTTCCATTTGAGCTGTCGCAGCTTCTAAATCCTGCTTTGGTTCTCTAGTGAACTTCATAATTAAAGCAGCTACAACGAATGATACAAGTGCAGCAAGGAAGACACCGAGTAACATGTGCAAGAATTCACCTCTAGGTGCATTTAAACAGTAAACTATAAATGAACCTGGTGACGCGGGACTTTTAAATCCAAATCCTGTTGCTTGATAAGTTGCAACACCAGTCATTCCACCTAAAATAACAGCGATAAATAATAAAGGACGCATTAATACATATGGGAAATAAATTTCATGAATACCACCTAAGAAGTGGATAATTCCAGCACCATATGACGTTGCTTTTGCAGTGCCTTTTCCAAAAATCATATAAGCAAGTAAGATACCTAAACCTGGTCCAGGGTTAGATTCAATTGTGTATAAAATTGATTGACCAGCTTTTGCAGCTTGATCTGCACCAAGCGGTGTGAATACACCATGGTTAATCGCATTGTTTAAAAATACAATTTTTGCAGGCTCTACTAAAATACTTACAAGTGGAAGTAGGTGTGCATGTACTAATGCTTCAACTGCCACTGATAAAATATGCATAATAAATTTCATAAGTGGTGCTAAAATTTTAAATCCTGCAATCGTCATGATAAATCCTAAAATACCAGCAGAAAAGTTATTAAATAACATTTCAAAACCTTGCGGCGTTCTAGGTTGAATCAATTGGTCGGTCTTCTTCATTAACCAACCAACAAGTGGACCCATAATCATTGCACCAAGTAACATTGGTGTATCAGGTAATGCAACGATGACCCCCATAGTTGCTGTTGCTGCGATGATACCACCACGTAAATCATAAATTAAACGACCACCACTAAATGCGATCAATAATGGGATTAAATAAGTAATCATTGGTCCTGCTAAAGTAGCTAAATCTTTGTTAGGTAACCATCCATTATCTATAAAAATGGCCGCGATAAAACCCCAAGCGATGAAAGCGCCAATGTTTGGCATGATCATACTACTTAAGAATGATCCAAATGCTTGAACACGACGACCAATTCCTTTTTTCTCTTCAGTTTGTGACATGTTTACACCTCTTTTTTAATATATGTGACTATATATAGTGTATAGAGAGGTTACTTGTTACTCAATATAAACAAAAATCAACTTTGTCAAAATAAATGTGACAAAATTAAATAAAGTGTCATCAATGTGACAGTATAGATATTTTGAAAAAGTAAAACAAAAAAATTGTTTTAGGATTTTTAAAATTTTATTGTGAAAATATTTGCAAAACAAAACAACACCGTTGTACAATAATGATTAATGGAAAGGGGGAAAGTTCGGCAGTACAGTTAAAGCGCCTGTGCAAATAAATATTTGTATTTGAAGATTAAAGGTTAATATATGAGTGGCCTTTATAGAGTGCAATATATGTATTTGTAGACGAGGAGGATAGTGATCGAATAGATCGGCGGATGCTATCCCGGATGTGGCTCATTCGTTAGCTTATTAAGTAAAACATTAGGGTGACTTAATGGACAAAGTTAATAAGATCGCCAGAAATTGAATATAAAAAATATTAATATGGAAAGTACAGTGTGAGCAATTTGTATAGTTGTAAAAATAACTATGCTTAATTTGTTATGGATGAATGCGATGATAGCATGTTCCTATTTATATTATGAAAGCAGATTGTCAATCTAAATTATCGGCAATAAATCATAATTTACGCGTACTATTCCAATATGGAGGAAAATGTCGTTATGTGTGGAATTGTTGGTTATATTGGCTATGATAATGCCAAAGAATTATTATTAAAAGGTTTAGAAAAATTAGAATACAGAGGTTATGACTCTGCAGGTATCGCAGTAGTAAATGATGATAATACAACTGTATTTAAAGAAAAAGGTCGTATTGCAGAATTACGTAAAGTTGCTGATAGTAGCGATTTTGATGGACCTGTTGGAATCGGTCACACACGTTGGGCAACACACGGTGTACCGAATCATGAAAACTCTCATCCACATCAATCATCAAATGGCCGTTTTACTCTAGTTCATAACGGTGTTATTGAAAACTATGAAGAGTTAAAAGGTGAATACTTACAAGGTGTATCATTCATTTCAGAAACAGATACAGAAGTTATCGTTCAATTAGTTGAATACTTTTCAAATCAAGGACTTTCAACTGAAGAAGCATTTACAAAAGTTGTGTCATTATTACATGGTTCATATGCATTAGGTTTATTAGATGCTGAAGACAAAGACACAATCTATGTTGCTAAAAATAAATCACCATTATTATTAGGTGTTGGTGAAGGTTTCAATGTTATCGCATCAGACGCACTTGCAATGTTACAAGTGACAAGCGAATATAAAGAAATCCATGACCATGAAATCGTTATTGTTAAAAAAGATGAAGTTATTATTAAAGATGCAGATGGAAACGTTGTAGAACGTGATTCATATATTGCTGAAATTGATGCATCAGATGCTGAAAAAGGTGTTTATGCACACTACATGTTAAAAGAAATTCATGAACAACCAGCAGTAATGCGTCGTATTATTCAAGAATATCAAGATGCAGAAGGTAACTTGAAAATTGATCAAGACATCATCAATGATGTTAAAGAAGCAGACCGCATTTACGTTATTGCAGCAGGTACAAGCTACCATGCAGGTTTAGTAGGTAAAGAATTTTTAGAAAAATGGGCTGGCGTACCAACTGAAGTACACGTTGCATCAGAGTTTGTCTACAACATGCCATTATTATCTGAAAAACCATTGTTCGTTTATATTTCTCAATCAGGTGAAACTGCAGATAGCCGCGCCGTATTAGTTGAAACTAATAAATTAGGTCATAAATCATTAACAATCACTAATGTTGCAGGTTCAACTTTATCACGTGAAGCAGACCACACATTGTTATTACACGCGGGTCCTGAAATCGCAGTTGCATCTACAAAAGCATATACTGCACAAATTGCAGTATTATCAATCTTGTCTCAAATCGTTGCAAAAGAGCATGGTCGTGAAGCAGATATTGATTTATTGAGAGAATTAGCAAAAGTAACAACAGCAATAGAAGCAATTGTTGACGATGCACCAATTATGGAACAAATTGCTACAGATTTCTTAGAAACAACACGCAATGCATTCTTTATCGGACGTACTATTGACTATAACGTAAGTTTAGAAGGTGCGTTAAAACTTAAAGAAATTTCTTACATTCAAGCAGAAGGTTTTGCTGGTGGAGAACTTAAACATGGTACAATTGCCTTAATCGAAGAAGGTACACCAGTTGTAGGTTTAGCAACACAAGAGAAAGTTAATTTATCAATTCGTGGTAACGTTAAAGAGGTAGTAGCACGTGGTGCACATCCATGTATTATTTCTATGGAGGGTCTTGAAAAAGAAGGCGACACTTATGTCATTCCTCATGTACATGAATTGTTAACGCCATTAGTATCAGTGGTTGCATTACAATTAATTTCATACTATGCAGCATTACACAGAGATTTAGATGTTGATAAACCACGTAACCTTGCTAAATCAGTTACTGTGGAATAATTCACTTTTTTAGAATCAATCATGTATTAAAATTAAAGTATATGGCACCCTTTTAGATTAATCGACTAGAAGGGTGCTTTTTTAGGTCGACTTAGCTTTTACTTCATCTTAATTTGGCAGAAATGCGTAAAAATGAAGTGTTTTATTTATTTAAATAGTCTGACAATTAAGGGTGTTATGTTAATATGATTTTATGAGAAGTATGGAGTAGCAATAAAGGGGTGACCTCGCATGTTAATTCAATTAGATCAAATTGGGCGAATGAAGCAAGGAAAAACAATTTTAAAAAAGATTTCTTGGCAAATTGCTAAAGGTGATAAATGGATATTATATGGGTTGAATGGTGCTGGCAAGACAACACTTCTAAATATTTTAAATGCGTATGAGCCTGCAACATCTGGAACTGTTAACCTTTTCGGTAAAATGCCAGGCAAGGTAGGGTATTCTGCAGAGACTGTACGACAACATATAGGTTTTGTATCTCATAGTTTACTGGAAAAGTTTCAAGAGGGTGAAAGAGTAATCGATGTGGTGATAAGCGGTGCCTTTAAATCAATTGGTGTTTATCAAGATATTGATGATGAGATACGTAATGAAGCACATCAATTACTTAAATTAGTTGGAATGTCTGCTAAAGCGCAACAATATATTGGTTATTTATCTACCGGTGAAAAACAACGAGTGATGATTGCACGAGCTTTAATGGGGCAACCCCAGGTTTTAATTTTAGATGAGCCAGCAGCTGGTTTAGACTTTATTGCACGAGAATCGTTGTTAAGTATACTTGACTCATTGTCAGATTCATATCCAACGCTTGCGATGATTTATGTGACGCACTTTATTGAAGAAATAACTGCTAACTTTTCCAAAAAGATGGCCAAAGTATTCAACAAGGCGCTGTAGAAGACATATTAACTTCTGAAAACATGTCACGATTTTTCCAGAAAAATGTAGCAGTTCAAAGATGGAATAATCGATTTTCTATGGCAATGTTAGAGTAAATATTTTGCAAATAATAAGTAATAATGACAAAATTTAATTAAGATAAAATGGACAGTGGAGGGCAATATGGATAACGTAAAAGCAATATTTTTGGACATGGATGGAACAATTTTACATGAAAATAATCAAGCATCAACGTATACGAAAGATGTCATTAATCAATTGAGAGAGAAAGGATATAAAGTATTTTTGGCAACAGGACGTTCGCATTCTGAAATACATCAACTTGTACCTCAAGATTTTGCGGTTAATGGCATCATTAGTTCAAATGGAACAATTGGAGAAGTAGATGGAGAAATTATCTTCAAGCATGGTTTATCATTGGCTCAAGTGCAACAAATTACTAATTTAGCTAAGCGCCAACAAATTTATTATGAGGTATTTCCTTTTGAAGGTAATAGAGTTTCTTTAAAAGAAGATGAAACATGGATGCGAGATATGATTCGTAGTCAAGATCCTATTAATGGCGTAAGTCATAGTGAATGGTCTTCAAGACAAGATGCGCTTGCTGGTAAGATAGATTGGGTAACTAAGTTTCCTGAAGGTGAATATTCAAAAATTTATCTATTCAGTTCTAATTTAGAAAAAATAACAGCATTTAGAGATGAATTAAAGCAAAATCATGTGCAACTACAGATTAGTGTTTCAAATTCATCAAGATTTAATGCGGAAACAATGGCTTATCAAACTGATAAAGGTACAGGCATTAAAGAAATGATTGCACATTTTGGTATTCATCAAGAAGAAACGTTAGTTATTGGAGATAGCGACAATGATAGAGCAATGTTTGAATTTGGTCATTATACAGTTGCTATGAAAAATGCACGCCCTGAAATCCAAGCATTAACTTCAGATGTAACGGCATACACGAATGAAGAGGATGGCGCAGCAAAATATTTAGCAGAGCATTTTTTAGCTGAATAATAAAATAGGTAGTTATTTATTATTTAATTTACAATAGTTGATGAGTAATGTACAAAGAGCAGTAAAGTTATTTTCTATTAGAAAATGTCTTACTGCTCTTTTGTATGCTTATAAATATTTGAATCATCTATATTTAATTGGACAAACTCTATGAGAATAAATATTGTTAAAACTAATAAGATAGGAAATTCATTGATTTTGAATAATATTTCTTGTTTTAAGGTTTAACTATTGAATTGTATACTTCTTTTTTTAGTAGCAACAGATCCGTCTTTAAAAAAATTCACACCTATTGACTGTTTTTGTTCTTGATTATATTCTCTATGAAGTGTTAATCCACTATAAAATCAACCGGTTCGTTTACATATTTCCCCAATATAATTTACTCTATAGTATACTTCAAATATATCTACTTTAAATTATCATCTCCATACTATTTATTGAATACAAGAAAATAAACATAAAAGGTGCTATAAAAGAACAAAGTGAATAAATAGTGTTAGTTTTAAATATTTTAGTGTTTTTTTCTTTGTAAATATGACATTCAAGACTAGAGTTATAAAAAAGACTAAACAGGATAATGTGGGTAAGCAAACAATGAATGCTAATGTATATAAAATAAATATCATCCTTGATTTAGTGTTGTAGAGGGCATCACGTAATTTGTGATGAATAATAATAAGTATTTGGAACTTTATTGCATTTTATCTATTTTTATTAATTGGAATCTTTATACATTCTAATGATTTAACATTATTATGAAAATGGCTTTTAGATGTTGTTTTAAAAATAAACACTTTGAAATATAACCTCTTGCTGATAGATTAAGAAAATATATTCTTGAATTTTAAGGGGGGATAATTACAATCTTAGTTCTTTTAACTGGTAATATTATCAATGAATCATAAAATTCGAAACATACGAGTTTTTAGACTATGAGAGACACATTCATTTGCATTGAGAATCATTTTTTTAGTGTATAATCTATGTAAATCGAATTAGAATATAGAGATTTTGTTTGTTCGGATGTATTTTTTATTCATACTTAATAAATTTGAAAAGCAAAAATGAGGAGATGAAAGCTAGTGAGCGTAAATGCACGTGATTTATTAGTATTACACACTAATGTAAATAGATTGGTTGGAGAAGAGATATTTGCTAATAAGTGCCTTGCTAATAATGATGTTCAAATTATGAATTCAATAAAAAAATTAATTGAAGCTGAGTTATTAACAACGACTAATGATTTTGAAGTTAGTATATATAAAAAGACAAGACCTGAATTACAAAGTATTTTAAAAAGTTTTGGTATAAAAACAACAGGTAATAAACCTGACTTAATTAAACGTATTGACGACAATTTTCATATTATTAATAACTTAGATTTACCATATGTATATATACCAACTAAGAAAGGAGAAGAAATTTTAAAGAAAACAGAGTACTTAACCTCTTTTATACAAAGTTATGGTGAAATTTCTCTTGAGCGTGCTTATTATTTGGTTGAAAACTATATAGATGAAAATTGCGATGATAAAGTTGCAGAAATATACAAGTTTGAATTTCAAAGAAAATATGACAATGGCGAGTTTGATTTTAATCATGGATATAATTTCGAATTGAATATGTTGATAGATCACTATAAAAGAGATGTAAAAGACTACGATAATGCCAGAAAGTATTCAAATATTTATCTTTACTTTGGTTTGAGAGATTTCTTAAAAAAATTAATGAGTAATTATTCATATTACGATAGTAAAGGGAATATAGATTTGAACGAAATACAAAACGATCTGAATAGATTTATCAACTCTAGCGCTTCTGGTATGTACGAGCGATTAATATATAATGAAAATTTATCCAATAATATTATGTTTGAATTATTTAAAAAGGACACACAAGATTATAGTGATTTGGAAGAACAATTGATTGAAAAGTTCATAAACTATGTAGTGTCTAATGTAAAAAAAGAAAGTAGGAGTAATACTCTTATAGAGTTATCAAAAATTTTAGAGAACGGATATACAATTGATAAAGAAGAATTTAAAAAAGAAGATGATTATCTTTCTAAGTACATATTTACTGACATAGATTATTTGAAAAAGTTAGAATCAAAAATAAACGTTGCTATTGATATTCGAAGTGGAGAAATTCATTTGGTATTAGATGATGATAGCCTTGATATATTAATACAAAATCAAAAATACGGCAATGAGTTTTGAGTCATAACTAAATATAATATGTTGAAGAGAGGTTTTATTTAAATGGCTAAAATTGGTTATGATCGTGTATCAACGAAAGATTAATATCGATACACTTAAAGAATTTGGGTGTGGGTGTGTATATAGTGAAAGAATAAGTGGTGTCAAACGTACAGAGCTTGTTAAGTGTTTAGATTATTTACGAGAGAGCGACACATTAGTTGTCTATCAACTTGATCGGTTAGGTAGAACGACAAAACTATTAATTGAATTATCACAATGATTCGATGATAACGGAATTGACTTACAAATTAGTAACATGAACATTTCAACGAAAGACACAATGGGCAAAATGTTTTTTACGATGATGAGTGCATTTTTCAGGATTAGAAGTTAATTTACTATGTGAGTGTATAAAATAGACTTAGCAGCAACAAGAGCGAGAGGCCGAAAAAGCGGGCGCCCCTCTTTACCAGAGAATAAAAAATGAGAAATTAAATTTTTATATGATGAACAAACGATAACAGGGGAAGAAATAGCTAGTTAGACAAGGGTATGTCACTCAACTGTTTATCGAGTTGATTAAGAAATGAAAAAACTTATACTATGAATTACTGTTTAAAAGTGTGCATGTTATAATATTTATTGAGCAAGTTGGATAGATGGTGGCTAATCTCTTAATAAAGGGGTGATGCCTATGGTTATAGTTGTTACTCCTAGAAAGGACTAGCATGTCTGATTTTGAAATGCTTATGGTTGTATTAACAATCATTGGTTTAGTATTGATTAGTACTCAAGACCATAAAAAATAACCTTCTATTCGCTTTGACCGGCATTTTTGAAGGCTATTTTTAAATAAAATATAAGGTCACCGTCTTTTTAACGGGCTCATTAGGGTAACATGTTTCCGAGTGTTGCCCTTTTTGTGTTTCAAGAGTTAATGATTTTCATCTTTTGCTTCTACTTACTACAAATATATTTTAACACATTTTTCTTATGAATTGTAGTTCTGAACATAATCAGAATTAATAAAACCAACTTTCCATACAGCAGAAAATACAATTAAAAGTATAGAATGTAATCACGAATTATATAAAAAGTATTGGAGACCTCTTCATATATAGATAATTCACTTAGTTATTTTAGAAAGAAGCCCCTAACAACTAAAGTTGAAAAATAGAGGAACACAGTTGGATGCTACGCATCAACTGCATAAGAGCCCCTAACAACTAAAGTTGTAAGGGGCTCTAAAATTTATTTTGGTTGATTGTCTTCTGGTTTATCTGAAGTCATTGTTTTTGTTGTATTATCATTTAATGAATCTTGTGCTTTTTCTGTTTTTGTTTCAACAGATGTTGTCACTTTATCATTTTCTACTTTTGTATTTTTTGGTTCAGTGACAACTTTTTTATTCTTGTCAGCTGTTTTTACTTTATCTTTAGTAATTTTTTGACCACGTTTTAAGTAATATTGAACGATACCCATTAAAATGATTGCATGAATAACAACGAATAAAATAATTGTCATTACTGTATAAACTCTTATGATATTTTCTGCAACACTTTGAGAGAGTGATTGCGTATTAAATGAAATCAAGTAACCAACAGGTGTTTTAAATAAAATAATAATTAAGTTTAATAATAGTATTCCAATGAAAAATTTGAAAAATGTTTTTTGACCATTTTTCATTGCTTTAAATCCATTAGCTAAGTGTGTTTTTACTTTATCGTTAGTTGATTCAACGAAACTAGTCATAAAGTTGAAAATAGGTATTAACAATAACCAAGTAATAATTGCTTTAATCAATAAAACAACAATGATTATGATGCTTTGAGTTGTAATAGCAATACCAATCAGGTGTGTACTATCTGCATATGATGATTGTACTGAATTCATAATCATTTCTGATACTGGAGAAAATAATTTGTATAGTAATGATGTCAGAAGTGAAAGAACGATAATCATTGCTATAGATACAAGACCGATCAGAACGCTCTTTAAATAATTACCTTTTTTAAATGCAATAAATAAATCGGTAAATTTTACTTTTTCATGACTCATTGCTCGTTTCATAACATTTGTAATTCCGATAAAAATTTGAACTAAAACAAACAGTGAAACTACAGCTGCTATAAGTAATACAGCGATAACTTTTAAATATGCATCTACTGGTGGTTTTTGCCCAAATTGTGAATAAATTGCAATAGTTTGTGCATACTTAGCAAGCTGGAAATTAGCAAGTAAATATACAACTGCAATTACAGCAAATGCTATAAGTGCATATATCAATGTTATTAATAATTGTGGTTTAGCATTTTTAAATGCTGATTTAAAGTAAGTAAACAAAGTGGTGCCTCCTTTTCTTCATATAAATACAATAACAAAAAACACGTTATTTTCATATTAATATCTAATAAAAATTAATTAAAGTGACTAAAGTTAGAGAATTATAATAGTAAATTGTCAAAAATATGACTAATGTAAGAAATAATAGTTGAAAATTTGTTAATAAACATTGCATCATCAAAGACCAAACAAGTCGCCATAAAGACATAAAAAACCTACTGCCATTGAAAAGTTTAATCGATGCAATGGCAGTAGGTTAAAATTATTAATGTACATGCGCGTGATGATGAGCATGATGGTTATGTGAATGACTATGTGTTCCTGAACATATAATCGATTCATCATGTTTGTGATTAGGCGTTTCTAATTGAATAGTCATATGGTGAATATTTAAATGTAATAAATCATGCTCAATGTTTTCTAATAATAATTCACATTCTTTCATTGTCAATGTATGGTCTACAACAACATGACAACTCAATGCATTCATATCATTTGAAATTGTCCAAACATGGCAATCATGCACACTTTGTATTCGTGAATCCTTTTTAATAGTAGTTATAACTTCATCTATATCAACATCACTTGGTGTGCCTTCCATTAAAATGTTAATTGAAGATTTTGTGATACCCCAAGCACTTTTTAAAATAATAACGGAAACTAAAATACTTGCGATAGGATCGGCGATTGTCCATCCAAATGCCCAAATTAAAATAGCTGCAGTAATGGCGCCAACTGAACCTAATAAGTCTCCGATAACATGTAGAAAAGCACCACGCATATTTAAATTGTGTGAAGTGTCGCCGCCTTTAAACATAAAGAATGCAACAACGATATTGACAATTAAACCGATAATACTAATGATTAACATTTCTTTTGATTGAACTTCAGAAGGAACAAAGAAACGTTTAATCGCTTCAAAAACAATCAAAATACTTATTACAAAAAGCGTTACACCGTTAAATAACGCTGCGAGTACTTCGAAACGTTTATAACCAAATGTTTTTGTAGTTGTGGCATTCTTTTCAGCATAAATAAATGCGACAAGTGCAACACCTAATGAGAATGTGTCGCTAAACATATGGATACCGTCAGATAGTAATGCCAAGCTGTTAGCAAGGAGACCGCCGATGATTTCGATAAACATATATAGACCGATTATTAAAAACGATATAAACAATACTTTCTTATTATTTGTAGTTACATGACTATGCATATGGTCATGATGATGATGTGAATGAGACATATTATAACCCACTTTCTTTAGGATGATTCGCGTGATGTATGGCTTGCTTTAACATAGTTGCTACGTGGATGTCATCTAATGAATAAATCATTGATTGGCCTTGTCGTTTTGCTTTCACAAGATGCACACTTTTAAGTAATTTTAATTGGTGCGAGACATTTGATTGAGATAAATTCAATTGATGTGAAATGTGACCAACACTTGCTTCGCTGACTGATAACAATTCCATGATACGTATTCGATTGTAATCGCCTAATGCCTTGAAAATTTCAGTTACGCGTTCTAATGTATCTGTATTTATTTCTGAATATTGTTCTGACATTATATGACAATCCTTTCATATGAATATTTGTTCATATATTAATTTAATACGTTCCCAGTAGTATGTCAATTGATTTTTATAGTTGTAACAAGTTTTACATATCTCATAAAGTGGTATGGCATAGAGAATAATAAATAGGAGAGTGTTGTAAATGAATATTTTGGTTATAGGTGCTAATGGCGGTGTAGGTTCGTTACTAGTGCAACAATTAGCAAAAGAAAATGTACCATTTACTGCTGGTGTTAGGCAATCAGATCAACTTAATGCGTTAAAATCACAAGGTATGAAAGCAATTCTTGTTGATGTTGAAAATGATTCAATAGAGACTTTAACTGAGACGTTTAAACCATTCGATAAAGTTATCTTTTCAGTAGGTTCTGGAGGGAACACGGGTGCAGATAAAACAATTATTGTCGATTTAGATGGTGCTGTTAAATCAATGATTGCGAGTAAAGAGGCCAATATTAAACACTATGTCATGGTTTCAACATATGATTCGAGACGTCAGGCTTTTGATGATAGCGGTGATTTAAAGCCATATACAATAGCTAAACATTACGCTGATGACTATTTAAGACGTTCAGGTTTGAATTATACAATTTTACATCCAGGGGCACTTACAAATGCAGCAGGATCTGGAAAGATAGAAGCTGCACAATATTTTGATGGTAAAGGTGAAATTCCTAGAGAAGATGTTGCGACAGTATTAAAAGAAATTGTCACATCCAATCATTTTAATCACCAAGAGTTTCAAATTATTAGTGGTGATCAGGACATTAAAGATGCTTTAACTCAATTTGAAAATGAAACGGATTAATAAGGATAGTAAATATGATTTGAAGCGGGTTACTTTTTCGTAACTCGTTATTTTTTGAAAATGATGAATTATAAGTATGAATAAGTACGTATTGTCTATGCGTTTTACAAAGAATTTGAACAATGTATGGCACAACTATTAAAGTTGTTTATTAATTGGTATAATGGGCGAGTAAATTTAAAGGGAAATATGTACAAATGTAAGAGAGATATAATCTCTATGCTATAAATTTTTGAAAATGTTAAAGTACTGTAAATTTAAGTGAAGCGCTTTAATTGGCAGTACTGCAATGTTAGTAAATATGGTACAATCACTAATAGTTAATTTGAAATGTGGAAGTTAATAATACGATGTAAATGAGAACAAAATCAAAATATAATGGAACAACAACATCAGAGTTCTATTGCTTACTTAATCACAATGGAGGTGCAACAATGCCATTATTTTTACAACCAATTTTAAAAACAAAATTATGGGGCGGTCAACGTCTAAGTGAGTTTGGATATCAATTAGACAATGATACAACTGGGGAATGTTGGTGTGTGTCAGCACATCCAAATGGTACGAGCGAGATTATTAATGGACCATATCAAGGTCAAACATTAGACCGTATTTGGTCAGAACATCGTGAATTGTTTGGTGATTTCCCAAGCAAAGATTTTCCGCTTCTAACTAAAATAGTGGATGCAAGAGAATCACTTTCTATTCATGTGCACCCTGATAATTCTTATGCTTATGAGCATGAAAACGGGCAATATGGCAAATCTGAATGTTGGTATATTATAGATGCAGAAGAAGATGCAGAAATAGTTATAGGGACATTAGCAGAGTCTAGAGAAGAAGTTGCGAATCATGTTCAACACGGAACGATAGAGTCGATACTTAGATATATTAAAGTAAAACCTGGAGAATTCTATTTTATTCCAGCAGGAACAGTACATACTATTTCTTCAGGAATATTAGCATACGAAACGATGCAATCGTCAGACATTACATATAGACTTTATGATTTCAATCGTCAAGATAATCAATATAATGATAGACCGTTAAATATTGAAAAAGCTTTAGACGTTATTCAGTACAATGCACCATTACCTAATATTTTGCCTGAAAGCGAAATTATTGAAAACCATAAGTGTACACACATTGTATCGAATGATTTCTTTACATTGGTTAAATGGGAAATTTCTGGCACGTTAAATTATATGAAGCCTAGAGAGTTCTGTTTAGTTACAGTGTTGGAAGGCGAAGGGCAAATGATTGTCGATGGTGAAATTTTCAAACTGACTACTGGTACAAACTTTATTTTGACTTCTGAAGATTTGGATAGTGTCTTTGAAGGTGATTTCACATTGATGATTAGCTATGTGTAATAGTGTAATAACAATTTAGGAGTGAATGATTTGAAGCAATTTCTATATATTGCGTTAGTATGTGGTGTGATAGCAGGTCTTGGTGCTTTCTTACATATACCGCAGTATCCGAGCATGACAATTCCACGTATAGTAGCTATTTTAGGAATTATCAGTGCTATGTTGACTTTTAAAGACAAGCAAATCAGCGCCTCATTAAAGTTTAGCGCATTGTTAATTAATGTGCTGCCATTATGCGGTACCTTTGTAGCTTCAAATTAATTGTCGATAGCGCGTTTGAATATAATACAGTGCATTAACAGAAGAAATATGATTGTGTTAATGACATTGATGAAAATAAAGCACATCAACATAACCTCTCACTTGCATAGTAGTGAGGGGGTTTTTGTTGGTTTATATAAAATGAAGTAATTAATATTTAATGAAAATTAAGACATGATAAAATTCTAACGGCAGTATAGATATTTAAAAATGTGTATCAATGGCGCTATAGAGATAAGCAAGCATAGTGGTATCATATATAAATTTGTAATTTTTATTGCATAGTGTATGCAAGCATGTTTTTTATATGCAAAATAGGTAGCTAAATATGTTAAACTGTTTGTAACAATTTTTATCATTAAGACAGATATAATAAATAAAATATAGAAAACTGATTAAAAGGTATACAGTTGCTCGTATGTGTGTCCAACTGTATTTAGAGTCGCACTTGTTGTAAAGCAAAATAGTTCGACTTACTTAGAAGTGAAAACGATAAGGGTCTGGGACGTAAATTAATGTCCTGGGCGCTACAATGTTATAGGAAATGCGATTAAAATCGCAGTGAACAAAGGGTATACAGTTGTTCGCATACGCGTCCAACTGCATAAGAAACACTAAAAGAATGTAATTCATAGTGTTTCTAAAATTTATTCAGGTTAAGGAGTATTAAGATGACAGCAGAAACGAATTATTTTTGGTTGAATTGTGGATATAACCGTTGGAATCATAATGAACCGTTAGTAGGACAAACAGCTTTATTTGAATCAGGCGCACATTTTAACCCATCTCAAGGATTTAGAGCGTTTAAAAAGGCTAAAGTAGGAGATCAAGTCATCTTTTATCAAGTTCAGACGGATACTGGACTACTTGGATGTGGTGAAATTATTAGTGTTGAAACAGGTGCACAAAATAAAATACGTGTACAGTTTCGTTTTAATGAACAATTGAAACCATTAACAGCAGATTATTTAAAGCGTAGTGAAGCTTTGGAATTTCGTATAAGTAATATGAAAGAGACATTGTTCAATCAAATCACTGCAGAAGAGTTTGATTTAATAAGTGGTCTTGGTAAAGGCGAAATTAAGATACCGCGTTATTTCTTTTTAGCTGAAACTGAAGAATTTGAACCTGGAAACCAATATACGATTTATACGCACACGTACAACGGTATTAAACGTAATGGTTATCATTTTTATACTCAGTTAGAAGAAGGCGACAATATTATTTTTTATAATCGAACGAAAAATCAATCTGTCGTTGGAATTGGAGAAGTATCAAAGCATATTCATGAAAAACCACCAATTCCTGGTAGAACAAATAGTACAGTGATTGAAGTGTCTTATGAGAAAGACATTACACCGATTACATTAAGTACATTAAATAAGCATCCTAAATTGAAAAACTTATATTTCCTTCAAGAAAATGCAAAACAGGCTATTGCAAGTATGTCACAAGCACAGTATGATGCAATTATTGAAATGAGCGATAATAATGGATTGAAATCTCCATTTGAAATGGTTCAAAAACCAGATATGCTTGAAAGTGAAAAAGAAGAAGCGTTAAAGCCATTTATTTTACTTGTTGTAGATCGAAAAGAAGAAGGCTTAAAAGCGGCTAATGACTTATTGCAAAAAGCGAATGCAAATCCTGTTATAACAACAGGTCATCCTGATTTTTCAGAAGATATGCTTTATGGCAAGTATTTACCAAATGAAACAGGGGCATTATACTATCGTGAAGGGTTTATTACTCAATTAATGCCTAAAAAGGATAAAAGTTATTTAGTTATTGATAATTTTAATCGTATAGATACAGACATTTTCCAAACGTATATTAATGTGTTAGAAGGCTATGAAGTAACATTACCACGTTATAATAAAGACGGTAATATGATTAAATGGTCACGACAAAAAGATTCTTTCTATTATTTCAATCCTAATTGGCATATTGTAGGTATTACATATGACAGTTTAGAGGAAATTAAGGAGAAATATTCAGAGCAGTTTTTAAAATACACACGTATAGTCAAAGTCAAACATGACTAATGATATATGGTAGTTTTTGAAAAGAAGTAAGGATAGGATTAAAAATTGCATAATTGCATATTTGAATAACCGCATAAAGAAAAAATGACGGGTAATCAACCATAAGAGCTAATTAAGAGCTTATGATAGATTACTCGTTTTTATTTTAATAAATAATAAAGACAGTATATGAATATAAAAGAATTTATGTTACAGAATTAAAACTTTATATGAGTTTTCCAGTGGTATGTTGAATAAGACGAATGACCAAACGCTAAGTTAATAATAAGAAATAAGATTACACTGTAGATTGAGAAATTTAAAGTAAATAAAAAATACATTATACAATAAATATAAAACTGAAAAATAAATTTTATGGCAATTTCGTGTCGCGAGGACTTATCAAGTGACAACCTTGTTTAAATGTTTTTAAATTAGGAAAAATGACTATAAGTACTATTAAAGGAGCGAATAAATTATGCCAATCGTATATTATGATGGAAACTGTATATATTGTTATAACTATGTCATTTGGTTAATTCAACATGACCTACCAAGAAATTATCAATTTGCCACGTTAAAAGGTGAAGTTGGCCAACAATTTTTTAAACAACATCCAGAAGCGGCAAATAAAAATAGTGTGATTTTACAGAAAGGTGATCGTATATATTTTGAATCGCAGGCGATTATTAAACTAATCACAGCACTACCTAATCGAACTAAATTATTGGGCGTAGGTTTATGGCTTGTACCTAAACCAGTCCGTAATTTCGGTTATCGAATGTTTGCTAATAATAGAAATAGAATGTGGAAAACAACATGGCACCAACCAAATGATTATGAAAAATCGTTCTTTTTAGATGATAATGCGAAAGTAAAACTTACTGATTGATAAAACATACTTGCTAATTGATAATGGATATATTAGATGATGAATTAAAATTTAGGCATTTAAATAGCGGAACACTTTACGGTTAGATTAGAATAATTATAAAAAAGAGAGTAAAAACACTTTACAGATTAGAATTATTATAATATAATAATTAATATAAACAAGCAAGACGTAGACAATTTTAAGGAGTGTATTAAATATGAGTAATCAACAAGATGTTGTAAAAGAATTGAATCAACAAGTAGCAAACTGGACAGTAGCTTACACAAAGCTACACAATTTCCACTGGTATGTGAAAGGGCCTAACTTCTTCTCATTACACGTTAAATTTGAAGAATTATATAATGAAGCAAGCCAATATGTAGACGAATTAGCTGAAAGAATTTTAGCGGTAGGAGGAAACCCTGTAGGTACATTAACTGAATGCTTAGAGCAATCAATTGTTAAAGAAGCTGCGAAAGGTTACTCTGCAGAACAAATGGTTGAAGAATTATCACAAGACTTCACAAATATCTCAAAACAATTAGAAAACGCAATCGAAATTGCTGGTAATGCTGGCGATGATGTATCAGAAGATATGTTTATAGGTATGCAAACATCAGTAGATAAACATAATTGGATGTTTAAATCTTACTTAAGCTAATCTACAGATAAGTAATAATATAAATAAAAGCCAACACATAAATGGGGATACGCCCAGAATGTGTTGGCTTTTTGAGTTTAATCGCATTGTTAAAGAGCAATTAAAGTCAATTTAAATAAGTTACTCTGCGATTTCTAAAGCGATTTCCATCATTTGTGTAAATGAATTTTGACGTTCTTCAGGTGTAGTAGCTTCGTCACGTAAAATATGATCACTTACTGTGAAAATACCAAGTGCTTTTTTACCAGCATGAATCGCATTTAAATATAAACCAGCTGATTCCATTTCGATACCTAAAATACCCATTTTTTTCCAAGCATCATTGAATGTTGGATCGGCATTGTAAAATGTATCAGAAGATAATACGTTACCTACGTGTGTAGTAGCACCGATTTGGTCAGCGACATTTTTAGCTTTAGTTACTAACTCGAAGTCAGCGATAGGCGCGAAATGACCTGGAATATTGTATTGATCTACATAATTTGAATTAGTTGATGCAGCTTGTGCAATAATAACATCGTATAAGTTAACATTTTCTTGTAATGCGCCACAAGAACCGATACGAATGATTGTATCTACATCAAAGAAGTTGTATAACTCATATGAGTAAATACCAATACTTGGAATACCCATACCAGAACCCATTACAGAAACTTCTTTACCTTTATATGTACCAGTGTAACCAAACATGTTACGTACATCGTTAAATTGTTCAACATTTTCTAAAAAATTATCAGCAATATATTTTGCACGTAGCGGATCGCCAGGCATTAATACTGTTTTAGCAATTTTTACTCCATTTGGTTGAATATGTGGTGTACCTTTTGTCATTTGTTATCTTCTCCTTAATATTCATTAATAATTTTAAGATAACATTTGTTTCCCTTTTTTGCGAATTTTTGTACTATAGAATTAAAGAATTATAAAAATATAATCCTGATTAGCTTGTTGTCAAGTCATCGTTCATAATGAAGATATCACGTTCAATTGTATTGTTTGTTTATGGGAAATGAATTAATGTAATAGTATATGTATGCGGTTACATAAAAAGCGAACATCTAACCTGATATTTAAATGAACCTGACGCTCAATCAACTAATTTACAACCGTATTTTTATAATCAACCATAAAGGAGGAGATAGAAAATGAATAGTGCAAAATTGATTGATCACACTTTATTGAAGCCTGAGTCAACACGTACGCAAATCGATCAAATCATCGATGAAGCGAAAGCATACCATTTTAAATCTGTATGTGTGAATCCAACGCATGTTAAATATGCAGCAGAGCGACTAGCTGATTCAGAGGTGTTAGTTTGTACGGTAATAGGATTCCCATTAGGTGCATCGACAACTGCGACGAAAGCATTTGAAACAGAAGATGCGATTCAAAATGGTGCAGATGAAATTGACATGGTCATCAACATCGGCGCATTAAAAGATGGACGTTTTGATGATGTACAACAAGACATTGAAGCAGTGGTTAAAGCTGCGAAAGGTCACACAGTAAAAGTGATTATTGAGACGGTATTGTTGGACCATGACGAAATTGTAAAAGCGAGTGAATTAACAAAAGCGGCTGGTGCGGACTTCGTTAAAACTTCAACAGGTTTTGCAGGTGGCGGTGCGACTGCAGAAGACGTTAAATTAATGAAAGATACAGTAGGTGCTGATGTAGAAGTAAAAGCATCAGGTGGCGTACGTAATTTAGAAGATTTCAATAAAATGGTTGAAGCAGGTGCGACACGTATTGGTGCGAGCGCAGGCGTTCAAATTATGCAAGGTTTAGAAGCAGATTCAGATTACTAATTTTATAAAAATATGTAAGCATGGGACATCGTAACCATATATAAGTATGTCGATATCAGCTTTAAGACATCATAAATGCCATGATGATTCTAAGATAATTTAATAGGGACTTTAACGTTATAACCAATCTATTTAAGAATAATAACATCGCATTGAAATTGTGATATTAAAAATGAAATCGATAGCTTGCTATAATAATTTTCGCTTGTGCTTTTAAAAATGGACTAGAGAAAGCGCAGATGCTTTGTCCTAAGCTTTTTAAGAAAAGGATGATAAAAATGAGAATGATAGACATTATTGAGAAAAAGCGTGACGGTCATACACTAACAACGGAAGAAATTAATTTCTTTATTGGCGGCTATGTTAAAGGGGATATTCCTGATTACCAAGCATCAAGTTTAGCAATGGCGATTTATTTCCAAGATATGAATGATGATGAGCGTGCAGCATTAACGATGGCTATGGTTAATTCTGGTGATATGATAGATTTGAGTGATATTAAAGGTGTCAAAGTAGATAAGCACTCAACAGGTGGTGTAGGAGATACAACTACATTGGTTTTAGCACCATTAGTAGCAGCTGTAGATGTTCCTGTTGCAAAAATGAGTGGGCGTGGATTAGGTCATACAGGTGGTACGATTGATAAATTAGAAGCAATTGATGGTTTTCATGTTGAAATAGATGAAGCAACATTTGTGAAATTGGTTAATGAAAATAAAGTGGCAGTTGTAGGACAATCAGGAAATTTAACTCCTGCAGACAAAAAATTATATGCCTTAAGGGATGTTACTGGTACTGTCAATTCAATACCATTAATTGCCTCTTCAATTATGAGTAAAAAGATTGCTGCTGGTGCAGATGCAATTGTATTAGATGTAAAAACTGGTAGCGGTGCATTTATGAAAACATTAGAAGATGCTGAAGCATTAGCGCACGCAATGGTACGTATTGGTAATAATGTGGGACGTAATACGATGGCGATTATTTCTGATATGAATCAGCCACTTGGACGTGCGATTGGCAATGCGCTTGAGTTACAAGAAGCAATTGATACGTTGAAAGGACAAGGTCCGAAAGATTTAACAGAACTTGTATTAACATTAGGTTCTCAAATGGTTGTACTTGCAAACAAAGCTGAAACGCTTGAAGAAGCGAGAGCGTTGCTAATTGAGGCAATTAATTCAGGTGCAGCATTAGAAAAATTCAAAACATTTATTAAAAACCAAGGTGGCGACGAAACTGTTATTGACCATCCAGAGCGTTTGCCACAAGCTCAATATCAAATTGAATATAAAGCTAAAAAATCAGGTTATGTGACTGAATTAGTCTCTAACGATATAGGTGTCGCTTCGATGATGTTAGGAGCGGGACGTTTAACAAAAGAGGATGATATTGATTTAGCGGTTGGTATTGTTTTAAATAAAAAAATTGGTGATAAAGTAGAAGAAGGAGAATCATTATTAACGATTCACAGTAATCGCCAAGATGTAGACGATGTTGTTAAAAAATTAGATTCAAGCATAACAATTGCTGATCATGTTGTATCGCCTACATTAATTCATAAAATCATTACAGAATAGGAGTTGAAGCTGATTGAACATACTAAGATATTTATTAGGAATAGGTTTTAGTGTAATAGGTGTATTGCATTTTACACGAGAACGACAATTTAGAAATATCATACCGAAATGTTTGCCACTTCGAAAAACAGCGGTTCTTGTTACAGGAATCTTTGAGATATTATTTGGACTTGCACTTTTAATTAAAAGACCATCTCAATGCTTGAAAAATACAATCAATCTATTCTTGCTAGCTGTATTCCCAGCTAATATCTATATGGCAGTTAAAAAGTTACCTTTAGGAGATAAACAATTGCCAACATGGCAACTATATTTAAGGTTACCTATGCAGTTCGTGTTAATGGGACTAATTAAGAAATTATAGTGGTTCTCAAATAAATCGGACAAATGTTAAAGATTTTACTTTTTCATTTGTTCGATTTTTTGACTTTGAAGCATAATAAAAAGCAGTTGGACAATGGCGATTGTAAAATCATTGTTCGACTGCTTTTCTGATTAACTTGATTGACTAAGATTTATTTTCCTGTACCGAAAACATCATGCCATTCGTTTCGTTTGTCTAGAAATGCTTGAGCGATAGTTTTAGCACCTTCTAATGAATGACTTGCTGCCCAGCCACATTGTACTTCATTACAAGCAGGCACTTCAGTAGCATTTAGCACATCATTTAAAGTTGCTTCAACAATATTTAATACATCATCATAATTATCATGATTAATAAATGATACATAGAAACCAGTTTGGCAACCCATAGGACTTAAATCAACAACTTTGTCACTATGATTTCTAATATTTTCAGCCATTAAATGTTCTAATGAATGTAGTCCGGGCATATCCATATGTTCTTTGTTTGGTTGTTTGAAACGAATGTCGTATTTGTGAATGACATCTCCGTTTAATCCTTCCATCGTTCCCGCTAATCTAATAAATGGGGCAACCACCTTAGTATGATCTAAATTGAAACTTTCAACATTCATTTTTGTCATTTTGAATTTCCTCCTATTAACTACTCAAAACTATAAAACGCTTATGATTTGTTGCATTATAAAACTTAAGTTTGTTGTAAGTTGTGTTTCTAACAATACTTAAATTGTAACAATAGGGCTTATGTTTTACAATTTGAAACTGTTTTATAAATTTATGAAAGGCTTTTAGTTATTAGAAAATTTTGTAAATAAAGAAAAACTAGATGACATCATGAGATAAAACCGATAGAATAAGTAATAATTCATTTTGAAAGAACAAAATATTGTGGATGATTAAAATGAGTGTAGGGTAAAAGGGAGATAGTAAAAAATGAGTGAAAAACAACAAATTCTCGATTATATAGAAACAAATAAATATAGTTATATCGAAATCAGTCATAGAATTCATGAACGTCCTGAACTTGGTAATGAAGAAATATTTGCGTCTCGAACTTTAATAGATCGTTTGAAAGAGCATGATTTTGAAATTGAAACCGAGATTGCTGGGCATGCAACTGGGTTTATAGCGACATATGATTCAGGACTTGACGGGCCAGCTATAGGTTTTTTAGCAGAATACGATGCTTTGCCAGGATTGGGTCATGCTTGTGGTCATAATATCATTGGAACTGCAAGTGTTCTTGGTGCAATTGGTTTGAAGCAAGTGATTGACCAAATTGGTGGTAAAGTAGTCGTTCTTGGATGTCCAGCTGAAGAAGGTGGGGAAAATGGTAGCGCTAAAGCTTCTTATGTCAAGGCTGGTGTGATTGATCAAATAGACATTGCCTTAATGATTCATCCGGGAAATGAAACTTATAAAACGATTGATACTTTGGCAGTGGATGTTTTAGATGTTAAATTTTACGGAAAAAGTGCTCATGCCTCTGAAAATGCAGATGAAGCGTTAAATGCATTAGACGCTATGATTAGTTATTTTAATGGTGTAGCACAACTACGACAACATATTAAAAAAGATCAACGTGTGCATGGTGTGATTTTAGATGGCGGGAAAGCAGCTAATATTATTCCAGACTATACACATGCTCGTTTTTATACTAGAGCAATGACGCGTAAAGAATTGGATATATTAACAGAAAAAGTAAATCAAATCGCACGTGGAGCTGCGATACAGACTGGTTGTGATTATGAATTTGGTCGAATTCAAAACGGTGTGAATGAATTCATTAAAACGCCGAAATTAGATGATTTATTTGCTAAATATGCTGAAGAAGTTGGTGAAGCAGTTATTGATGATGATTTTGGTTATGGCTCTACGGATACAGGGAACGTAAGTCATGTTGTGCCAACAATACATCCTCATATTAAAATAGGATCACGTAATTTAGTAGGACATACGCATAGATTTAGAGAAGCGGCTGCGAGTGTACATGGTGATGAAGCATTAATTAAAGGCGCTAAAATAATGGCGTTGATGGGGTTAGAGTTAATTACAAATCAAGACGTTTATCAAGACATTATTGAAGAGCATGCGCATTTGAAAGGGAATGGGAAGTAATGACAAATAATGGTAATGAGCCGAACTTAACGTTAAGTGATTTATATGACAAAGATGTTGTCTATACGTCAAGACCTTCGTATATATCGAATCCATGGTTGAAACCGGACGAACATCAATCTAATTTTTTAACTGGTAGGGAGTTATTAATAGCAAATCAATTACCTGTTATTGTTCACGAAGCTAGTGCGACAGACAAATTGCATCAGCTATTTCAAGTTATTGGTAAGGAAGTACCGAACTCAATTTATACATTTAACAATCAGCAATCTTACGAAAACTTGATCAAACAATTGGCACATAAGGAAAATAAAAAGATTTATTTTCAATATATTCATGATGAAACAATCTTGAATCAGCAATATTATGCATTAGATAAAACGTTATTTGTTGCTTTAAATAATAAAGCAAGAATACCTGAATGGACAAATGGGAAGTTTTTACCAAAAAGAAAAGTTGTAAAAATTGAGCAATTCGAAAACGAGATTAAGAATTGGGAATTCCCGTTAGTAATTAAGCCGGGAGATGATCTTCCGACAGCAGGTGGCTATGGCGTTATGATTTGTTATCATGATGCAGATTTACAAAAAGCGATAACGCGTATTAAAGAGGCAACTGCTGAAACGAATTCGCTTATTATCGAACAGAAGATTGAAGAAAAAGCGAATTATTGCGTTCAGTTTGCATACTCGGAATCGCTAGGCATTCAATATCTTGGTGCGGCAACGCAATTAACGGATAAGTACGGATTTTATAACGGAAATGAAAATACTACTAATGTACCAGAGCACGTTATAGAAGCAGGTAGACAAATTATGGAAAACGGTGTGAATCAAGGATTCTTTGGTGTAGCTGGTTTTGACCTACTCGTCGATGAGGATGATAACGTTTATGCGATTGATTTAAACTTTAGACAAAATGGTTCAACGAGCATGTTATTACTTGCTAACGAGTTGAATTCAGGATATCAAAAGTTTTATAGTTATCATTCAAAAGGTGATAACACACATTTCTTCAATACGATTTTGAAATATGTCAAAGAAGGTAGTTTATACCCGTTATCTTATTATGATGGTGATTGGTACGGTGAAGATAAAGTTAAATCAAGGTTTGGCTGTATTTGGCATGGTGATTCAAAAGAAACAGTACTGGAGAATGAACGCGCATTTTTAGCTGAACTTGAACACTATTAGAGTTCGGAACATAAGGCGCTACAATGTTGTGTTGCCAGTAGTTGACTGAATATGCGTTTGTAACAAGCTTTTTTCGATTCTAGTCAACAGTAATTAAATTTATGATATGGCAATACTTTGTAATACTAATATTAAATGGCGACTTTTATTTCACTATGTTATAAGAGTTGCCATTTTGTTGATAAAGGTATACTAAAGGTTATCGTTTTGAAATTTTTAGTAACTAGATATGTTTCGTGTTATAGACCGAATTTGTGTATACGTAAAATTTAATGCTATTGAATTTTTAAAATGAAAAACATGACATTAAATTGAATTCATAATATGTCTAATTGACTAACTTGTTGGAGTCATTTACTATTTTATGTATGACATATTTTAAAAAGTGAGGGTCAAGCATGTCTTATAAAGCATATCCATTCTTTAGAGATATATTAATAAATGAATGTATTTATTTCGCCTCTAAAAATAAAAAACTAGTACGCCTAAATTATAAAAGTGAAGCGTATGTAGGCGTTTGGACAGAAGAAAGTGTGGCCGTATCATTTTTAACAAGTCGTGATATTCCATTTGATAAAGTTGTAAAAATGGACGTTGATCGTTTTGCTACTTATGAATTAGATGAATTGTTTGATGAACAAGACCATATTATTATGAATCAAACAATGGAAGAAGAAGGGCATCTACTAAACGTTGTAGCTGTTACACAAGAAGTGATGACGGAATTAGATAAAATTAGAATCAAAGAATTTGTCCAAGATGTAGCGAAATATGATGAAGTATACGGCTTAACTAAAAAAGGTAGTAAGCAGTTTATTCTCATTAGTGAAAATGATAGCGACGAAAAAAAGCCGCATATTATGCCTGTATGGAGTATTAAAAACAGAGCGTTAAAAGTTCGAGATGAAGATTTTGAAGAGTGTGATTTAATTACGATTGAAGGTTCTGTTTTCGGAGAATGGCTAGATGAACTTAGAGATGATCATAAAGCCGTTGCGATAGATTTAAAAACTGGCGTGGTTGGTACAATTGTTTCAGCGCAAAAATTGTCTAATGAACTTACATTTTAATTGAATTGAGTTGTAAGTAATTAAGTGATAATAAATGGAACAATACGTATTCAAAACACTTAGACCATAAAATAAAAGGCCATTTATATAGCGTTTATTTAAAACAACGCGCATATAAATGGTCTTTTTCTATTTTTCTAAATATAATGCACCAATAGCACCTGAAAATGCGCCGTTTTCAACATAGTACGGTTTGCAACCGCGTAACACAGTATAATCTTCCACAACTTTGCGTAATAAAGCGTTATTATGAAATGAAGAACCGATATAAACGATATTTTCAGTTTTAAATTCACGTGCAACAGTAATGGCCATTGTCGTAACAACTTCGCCAACGACACCAATAACGGCTGCTAATTTATTGCTAGGTGTAAAATCAGCATCTAAATGATGTAGTACATGACCAAAATTAGCTGCTGTTAAATCACCGGGAATGGGTGGTTCGGTATCTTTATAAATATGTCTAACCTTTAAATCGATAGTGTTACGATCACCGTGTTGTGCCATGTCAGTTAACTGTTTATAATCAGTGATTTGACTTAGTAAATAACCGAGTCCTTGAATCATGCCTCCACCTGTACCGATACCGCCTACACGACGTTGTGATTGGCCGTCGAAATAATGTAGTGACGTACCGGTACCAACATTTGCAAAAATATAATCTGCTAAGTCATGGCCTTGCTCTTTTAACAAAATACCTAGTCCTTGAGATGCAGCATCAAACTCTACAAAAATTTGTGCAGGAATGTTGATGTTTTCAGCAATGACACCTGCATTACCTCCAGTTAAGCATAATTTTTCAATTTGCTGTTGGTTTAACCATTCCACAACTTGATCAATATTTTTAGTTAATTCAGTTTTAAAAGTACGTTGGTTATCTTGCTCTTGAACGATTTTAATTAGTGTACCGCCAGCGTCAATGCCAACTTTCATAAGATTCCCACCTCATTATTAATGTCTATCCTTAAATAATAGTATAGTAAAATGACTAAAAAACAAGTAATAATAGTAATTATTAACAAATTTGATGCCATTGCATTTCAACATTGTAAGCGTATCGCAATTAATGTTTTACAAACGTGGACGTTAAGTTATATATATTATTTTCTAGGAATTTTGAAGTTGTATAGGATTGTTAGTTAGTGACGCAATATTAAAAGTAGTTCGTACGCAGTGTATTTGTAAGTCTCTGATTAAAATGATAAGTAATGAGGAATAGTACATTAATTTTGAAATTTAAAAAATATAAATAAGTAATTTATTTAACTTAGAGCAAATAATGGTATCGTAGTGAAATAATAGGTAAAATAATATGGGGATTCATGCTTCATATATAAAAAGATAGGGGTTAAATATATGGCTAAAGAACTTTGTTTTGAAGGTATCACTTTAAAAGCATTTGATGAACAATATCGTTCAGCAATTAATGATTTTGACTTGAATGAAAGACAACAAATATATTCATCTTTACCTAAAGAAGTTATTGATGATGCAATTAATGATGCTGATAGGATTGCTAACGTAGCAATAAACGATAAAAATGAAGTGGTGGGCTTTTTTGTATTACATCGTTACTATCAGCATGAAGGTTATGATACACCTGAAAATGTCGTTTATATTCGTTCATTATCGATTAATGAAAAATATCAAGGTTTTGGATATGGCACGAAAATAATGATGTCATTGCCGCAATATGTTCAAGGTGTATTTCCTGATTTTAATCATCTATATCTAGTAGTAGATGCGGAAAATGACAATGCTTGGAACCTATACGAACGTGCTGGATTCATGCATACAGCGACTAAAGAAGAAGGACCAATTGGCAAAGAACGACTATATTACTTGGACTTAGATTCAAAACATGTTTCATCATTAAAGCTTGAAGAAGAAAGTCGTTCAGAAGTGACCAATGTACATATCATTAATTTAATGATTGATGGCCAAAAGGTTGGCTTTATCGCATTGGAGCAGATTGGTGAACGCATGAACATTGCTGCTATTGAAGTGGATAAATCATATCGCTTTAATGGTATTGGTTCAAGTGCTCTGCGACAATTGCCAACTTACTTAAGAAAAAACTATGACAACCTTAATGTGATTACGATGATTCTGTTTGGAGAGAATAATGATTTTAAACCATTATGTTTAAATAGTAATTTCGTTGAAATCGAACAAACTGATGATTATGTCGTTTTCGAAAAATATTTAAATTACTAACAGTGATTGCGAAATATGATATTGTCATTTATAATTTAGTTTTGTTACTATATATAAATGAATTCAGACGTATAAATTTAGATTATATCCTTCGAAAGGAAGTATTGGGCAATGAAAATTCAAGATTATACAAAACAAATGGTTGATGAAAAATCATTTATTGATATGGCTTATACATTATTGAATGATAAAGGCGAAACAATGAACTTATATGATATCATCGATGAATTTAGAGCGTTAGGTGATTATGAGTACGAAGAAATTGAAAATCGTGTTGTACAATTTTACACGGATTTAAACACAGATGGTCGTTTTTTAAATGTTGGAGAAAATTTATGGGGATTACGTGATTGGTATTCGGTAGATGATATTGAAGAGAAAATCGCACCAACTATTCAAAAATTCGATATTCTGGATGCAGATGATGAAGAAGATCAAAACTTAAAATTATTGGGCGAAGATGAAATGGATGACGACGATGATATTCCAGCTCAAACAGATGATCAAGAAGAACTAAATGATCCAGAAGATGAGCAGGTTGAAGAAGAAATCAATCATTCGGATATAGTCATTGAAGAAGATGAAGATGAACTAGACGAAGACGAAGAAGTGTTTGAAGACGAAGAAGACTTCAACGATTAATTTTTTGTTTGACTTTTAGTTGAAAGATGATAAAATTTTATTCGGGCTCCTTTAAATAGGACACGTGTATAAAATTTATACGCTCCCCTTACAGAATTTGTGAGAGGGAGCGTTTTTTTATTTAATTGAGTAAATCAAGAAATGATAACGCAAAAATCAAAGTTGTAAATGATATACATAGTGACATAGCAGTATGGAAACGGTAAGTAAACAGAATTTAATTTTGTCGAATTCGACAAATAAACAACTTGAATGAGCTTGCTTTAATGTTATGTTTTACGTAATTTTTACAATTGATGAGGAAGCATTCCCTTTAATAATTAGGAGGTCAAGACATGACAAAATTTATTTTTGTAACAGGTGGCGTAGTTTCATCATTAGGGAAGGGTATTACAGCATCTTCTCTAGGTAGATTATTAAAAGATAGAGGTCTAAATGTAACAATTCAAAAATTCGATCCATACTTAAATGTTGACCCAGGTACAATGAGTCCTTATCAACATGGTGAAGTATTCGTAACGGATGATGGTGCAGAAACTGACCTAGACTTAGGACATTACGAAAGATTTATTGATATTAATTTAAACAAGTTTTCAAATGTGACAGCCGGTAAAGTGTATTCACACGTATTGAAAAAAGAACGTCGTGGTGATTACTTAGGCGGAACAGTTCAAGTTATTCCGCATATTACAAATGAAATTAAAGAACGTTTATTACTTGCAGGGGAAAGTACGAATGCAGACGTTGTTATCACTGAAATTGGCGGTACAACAGGTGATATTGAGTCATTACCGTTTATTGAAGCGATTCGTCAAATTCGTAGCGATTTAGGTAGAGAAAATGTTATGTATGTTCACTGTACATTACTGCCTTATATTAAAGCTGCTGGAGAAATGAAAACGAAGCCAACACAACATAGTGTTAAAGAATTACGAGGCTTAGGTATTCAACCAGACTTAATCGTTGTAAGAACTGAATATGAAATGACACAAGATTTAAAAGATAAAATTGCATTATTCTGTGACATTAATAAAGAAAGTGTTATTGAATGTCGTGATGCAGACTCTTTATACGAAATTCCATTACAATTAAGCCAACAAAATATGGATGATATCGTTATTAAACGTTTACAATTAAACGCGAAATATGAAACACAGCTTGATGAATGGAAACAGTTGTTAGATATCGTTAATAATTTAGATGGTAAAATTACAATTGGTTTAGTAGGTAAATATGTTAGCTTACAAGATGCATATTTATCAGTTGTTGAATCATTGAAACATGCTGGATATCCTTTTGCCAAAGATATTGACATTAGATGGATTGATTCAAGTGAAGTAACAGATGAAAATGCAGCCGAATACCTTGCAGATGTCGACGGTATTTTAGTACCAGGTGGATTTGGTTTCCGTGCAAGTGAAGGTAAAATTAGTGCAATTAAGTATGCTAGAGAAAACAATGTACCATTCTTTGGTATTTGTTTAGGAATGCAACTTGCAACAGTTGAATTTTCAAGAAACGTATTAGGCCTTGAAGGCGCACATTCAGCTGAATTAGACCCAGCAACACCATACCCAATTATAGATTTATTACCAGAACAAAAAGATATCGAAGATTTAGGTGGTACATTACGCTTAGGCTTATATCCATGTTCAATTAAAGAAGGCACATTGGCACAAGATGTTTATGGTAAAGCGGAAATTGAAGAAAGACATCGTCATCGTTATGAATTTAATAATGACTATAGAGAACAATTAGAAGCAAATGGTATGGTGATTTCTGGTACAAGTCCAGATGGACGTTTAGTAGAAATGGTAGAGATTCCGACAAATGATTTCTTTATTGCTTGTCAATTCCACCCAGAATTCTTATCTAGACCAAATCGTCCGCACCCGATTTTTAAATCATTTATTGAAGCTTCATTAAAATATCAACAAAATAAATAAATTTGCTAATAAAACCGGTACTTTCATTGTTAAACATTGAAAGTACCGGTTTTTCGTATAATTTTAATATTATGTTAGTGACAAGGTATGAAATAACAATAGTGACTTTTATAATTCTAAGTCTCTTGTCATTTCAATCATTTGTGTATAAATGTCATAGTATACATAATTCAATGCCATCGCATGTGGTTGGACAATCTTATCGTAATCTTCAGTGTAGACTATAGGTCTTGGTGTAGATAAATCGATAAAATGTACGAGATGATCAGGGAAATCATCTGTTTTAGGTTTGTTGCTTATTAAGACCACATCGATATCTAAGTCGATAAGTTTTTGAATATCTAATGCAACTTGATCATTATAAAATGGTGCGAATAATAATACACGATCAGTTGAGTCAATTTCTTTAAAGTCTTTAATAGCGTCAAGTTTTCGGCTAGATTTTAAACGCTCATCACTATGTAGAATGAAACTTTCGAAAAACTGTAAATCATCATAACCTTTTACATAAACATAACCTTCGCCACCAATTGCTTGAATTAAACATTGGGCGGCCATTTGAATTTCTAAAGATTGTTTTTCTAGCCTATTAAAGATACCTATTAGTTGTGTGTTTAAGATTTTTGACATCTTTATCCTCCAATCTACTTATAAAATATTGTAATTAATGACTACATATTATGCAACGGCTTAAATTGTATAAAAATGTATACGTTTGCATTTAGTATAACTATCGCATTTTTCAAAAAATACACATTTAATCTGCAGTATTTCAATGCATTGACGCTATTTTTTTGATATAATTACTTTGAAAAATACGTGCGTAAGCACTCAAGGAGGAACTTTCATGCCTTTAGTTTCAATGAAAGAAATGTTAATTGATGCAAAAGAAAATGGTTATGCGGTAGGTCAATACAATATTAATAACCTAGAATTCACTCAAGCAATTTTAGAAGCGTCACAAGAAGAAAATGCACCTGTAATTTTAGGTGTTTCTGAAGGTGCTGCTCGTTACATGAGCGGTTTCTACACAATTGTTAAAATGGTTGAAGGGTTAATGCATGACTTAAACATCACTATTCCTGTAGCAATCCATTTAGACCATGGTTCAAGCTTTGAAAAATGTAAAGAAGCTATCGATGCTGGTTTCACATCAGTAATGATCGATGCTTCACACAGCCCATTCGAAGAAAACGTAGCAACAACTAAAAAAGTTGTTGAATACGCTCATGAAAAAGGTGTTTCTGTAGAAGCTGAATTAGGTACTGTTGGTGGACAAGAAGATGATGTTGTAGCAGACGGCATCATTTATGCTGATCCTAAAGAATGTCAAGAACTAGTTGAAAAAACTGGTATTGATGCATTAGCGCCAGCATTAGGTTCAGTTCATGGTCCATACAAAGGTGAACCAAAATTAGGATTTAAAGAAATGGAAGAAATCGGTTTATCTACAGGTTTACCATTAGTATTACACGGTGGTACTGGTATCCCGACTAAAGATATCCAAAAAGCAATTCCATTTGGTACAGCTAAAATTAACGTAAACACTGAAAACCAAATCGCTTCAGCAAAAGCAGTTCGTGACGTTTTAAATAACGACAAAGAAGTTTACGATCCTCGTAAATACTTAGGACCTGCACGTGAAGCCATCAAAGAAACAGTTAAAGGTAAAATTAAAGAGTTCGGTACTTCTAACCGCGCTAAATAATTAATATTTAGTCTTTAAGTTATTAATAACGTAGGGATATTAATTTTAAAAGAAGCAGACAAAATGGTGTTTGCTTCTTTTTTATGTCGTATAAGTAATAAATAAAACAGTTTGATTTTAAAATGAAAGCGTAAAAATGGTAAAATATATCAAAATTGATTGTGATATAATTATAAGGAAAATGAGCAATTTATGAAAAAAGTTTACGTGAAAACCGTAGAATTAAAACTAAATAATTGTCAAAACAACGTCAATATTTAGTTGAATAATCAGACTTTAGACCATGGTCAAGTGGGGAAGAACAGCATATATTAGTAAAGGTGAATGATTTGTTATTAATCAATCGAAAATAGAAAGACAAGATTTTAACGATTAAAATAAACTATTTTACAAATAAAGTAAAATTAATTTATAATGCTAATAATGCAAAAAATTAAAAAGTAATGGACAAAGGAGATAAATGATATGGCTCAAGAGGTAATAAAAATAAGAGGTGGACGCACACTAAATGGGGAAGTTAATATCAGTGGCGCGAAAAACAGTGCTGTAGCTATCATTCCTGCAACATTATTAGCTCAAGGACATGTGAAATTAGAAGGGTTACCGCAAATCTCTGATGTTAAAACTTTAGTGAGTTTATTAGAAGATTTAAATATTAAGGCATCACTAAATGGTACGGAATTAGAAGTTGATACAACTGAAATACAAAATGCTGCATTACCAAATAATAAAGTTGAATCATTACGTGCTTCATACTATATGATGGGTGCCATGTTAGGTAGATTTAAAAAATGTGTGATTGGTTTACCGGGAGGATGTCCACTTGGGCCACGTCCAATTGATCAACATATTAAAGGATTTAAAGCTTTAGGTGCTGAAATTGATGAATCAAGTACGACATCAATGAAAATCGAAGCTAAAGAGTTAAAAGGTGCACATATTTTTCTAGATATGGTTAGCGTAGGTGCAACAATTAACATTATGCTAGCTGCAGTTTATGCAACAGGACAAACTGTAATTGAAAATGCTGCTAAAGAACCGGAAGTAGTTGATGTTGCTAACTTCTTAACAAGTATGGGAGCTAATATTAAGGGAGCGGGTACATCAACAATTAAAATCAATGGCGTCAAAGAATTACATGGTTCTGAGTATCAAGTTATACCTGATAGAATTGAAGCAGGCACATATATGTGTATCGCTGCAGCATGTGGAGAAAATGTTATATTAAATAATATTGTTCCGAAACATGTAGAAACATTAACTGCTAAATTTAGTGAATTAGGTGTGAATGTTGATGTAAGAGACGAAAGAATTCGCATCAATAATAATGCGCCATATCAATTTGTTGATATTAAAACACTAGTATATCCAGGTTTTGCTACTGATTTGCAACAGCCTATTACACCATTATTATTTATGGCAAATGGTCCTTCATTTGTAACTGATACGATTTATCCGGAGCGTTTTAAACATGTTGAAGAATTAAAGCGCATGGGTGCAAATATTGAAGTTGACGAAGGCACAGCAACGATAAAACCATCAACATTACATGGTGCTGAAGTTTATGCTAGCGATTTAAGAGCAGGAGCTTGTTTAATTATTGCTGGTTTAATTGCTGAGGGTGTAACTACAATTTACAATGTTAAACATATTTATAGAGGTTATACAGATATTGTAGAACACTTAAAAGCTTTAGGTGCAGATATTTGGACGGAAACTGTATAGATTTATCTTGTTTTGTGGTATAATAATTATACTGATTAAAAAATGGTGTTCGTTTACATTCTAAATTTATTGATGAGAGGTGAAGATGATGGAAGTATGTCCGTATCTCGAAGAAACTTTTAAAATACTTGGTAGAAGTTGGAATGGATTAATCATTAATTATCTCTCAAGATGTAATGACTGTTCAGCACACTTTTCCGATATGAAAAGAGATTTGAAAACAATAACACCACGTGCTTTAAGTCTTAAGTTGTCAGAGCTTGCACAATGGGAGTTAGTTGAGAAGCAAATCATTTCTACGAGTCCAGTACAAATTATTTATGTGCTAACTGAAAAAGGTAAAGCGTTAGCAGAGGCTTTACATCCAATTGAAGCATGGGCGCAATCATATGTCGATTTAACAGATCAACGTACTGCTAAATAATTACATGACGTTTAAACATAGCATTGATTATAACTATTTCTAAGTCTTCGCATTATTTGCGATGATGTGGGAATAGTTATTTTTATTTAAAAATATAAAAAAATAGATGCAGCAAAATTTTAAAGCATTTTATTTTGAACATATTAAAAGGGAGCGTATCATAATGGAATGTAATGTTTATATCGTATGCATTACGGATAAATAATATATAAATCATTCTTGAGGAGTGAAAGAATAATGAGAGACTACACAAAGCAATACATTAATGGCGAATGGGTAGAAAGTAATAGTAATGAAACGATAGAAGTTATAAATCCAGCAACCGAAGAAGTAATCGGGAAAGTTGCTAAAGGTAATAAAGCTGATGTTGATAAAGCCGTCGAGGCGGCAGACGATGTTTATTTAGAGTTCCGTCATACATCTGTGAAAGAAAGACAAGCGTTATTAGATAAAATTGTAAAAGAATATGAAAACAGAAAAGACGATATTGTACAAGCTATTACGGATGAATTAGGTGCTCCTTTATCATTATCTGAGCGTGTCCATTATCAAATGGGACTAAACCATTTTGTTGCAGCGAGAGACGCATTAGATAACTACGAATTTGAAGAACGCCGCGGAGATGATTTAGTTGTTAAAGAAGCAATCGGTGTATCTGGATTAATTACACCGTGGAACTTCCCTACAAACCAAACATCATTAAAATTAGCAGCAGCATTTGCGGCTGGTAGTCCAGTTGTACTTAAACCATCTGAAGAAACACCATTTGCAGCTGTTATTTTAGCTGAGATTTTTGATAAAGTCGGTGTTCCTAAAGGTGTATTTAACCTTGTTAATGGTGATGGTGCTGGTGTTGGGAATCCTTTATCTGAACATCCTAAAGTACGCATGATGTCATTTACAGGATCAGGCCCTACTGGTTCTAAAATTATGGAAAAAGCCGCTAAAGATTTTAAAAAGGTATCATTAGAGCTTGGTGGCAAATCACCATATATCGTCCTAGATGACGTAGATATTAAAGAAGCGGCTAAAGCAACAACAGGCAAAGTTGTTAATAATACTGGTCAAGTATGTACAGCTGGTACACGTGTTTTAGTGCCTAACAAAATTAAAGATGCATTCTTAGCTGAATTAAAAGAACAATTTAGCCAAGTGCGTGTCGGTAATCCAAGAGAAGATGGTACACAAGTAGGCCCTATCATTAGTAAAAAACAATTTGATCAAGTACAAAATTATATTAATAAAGGTATTGAAGAAGGTGCTGAATTATTTTATGGTGGTCCTGGTAAACCAGAAGGACTTGAAAAAGGATACTTTGCACGTCCGACAATTTTTATTAATGTAGATAATCAAATGACGATAGCACAAGAAGAAATTTTTGGGCCAGTAATGTCAGTTATCACTTATAACGATTTAGATGAAGCGATTCAAATTGCAAATGATACAAAATATGGTTTGGCAGGATATGTTATTGGTAAGGACAAAGAAACATTGCATAAAGTAGCTCGTTCTATTGAAGCAGGTACAGTAGAAATAAACGAAGCAGGTAGAAAGCCAGATTTACCATTTGGTGGCTATAAACAATCTGGTTTAGGTCGTGAATGGGGCGATTATGGTATTGAAGAGTTCTTAGAAGTGAAATCTATAGCTGGATATTTTAAATAAATTTGATTTTTGAATTAAAAATCGCAATAAAACAGTGCACATGACTAATTAAGTTTTGTGTACTGTTTTAATTTTGCAATTTTTATAAATAGATTTTGTAATTAAAATAAAAATTTGCTATAGTTATTCATGTATTTAAAAGGTTGGGGATTAGCATAATGGGATTGTGCTAGCACAGTTATTTATGCATTGTCATGCCTATCTATTACTTACTAACTAAAAAATAATGAAATGGGTGTAAACTATATGCCTGAAAGAGAACGTACATCTCCTCAGTATGAATCATTCCACGAATTGTACAAGAACTATACTACCAAGGAACTCACTCAAAAAGCTAAAACTCTTAAGTTGACGAACTATAGTAAATTAAATAAAAAAGAACTTGTTCTAGCTATTATGGAAGCACAAATGGAAAAAGATGGTAACTATTATATGGAAGGTATCTTAGATGATATACAACCAGATGGTTATGGTTTTTTAAGAACAGTGAACTATTCTAAAGGGGAAAAAGATATTTATATATCTGCTAGCCAAATTCGTCGTTTTGAAATTAAACGTGGGGATAAAGTAACTGGGAAAGTTAGAAAACCTAAAGATAACGAAAAATATTATGGCTTATTACAAGTTGACTTTGTCAATGACCATAACGCAGAAGAAGTGAAGAAACGTCCGCATTTCCAAGCTTTGACACCACTTTATCCAGATGAGCGTATTAAATTAGAGACAGAAACACAAAATTATTCAACGCGCATCATGGATTTAGTAACACCGATTGGTTTAGGTCAACGTGGTTTAATAGTGGCGCCACCTAAAGCAGGTAAAACATCGTTATTAAAAGAAATAGCGAATGCAATCAGTACGAACAAACCAGATGCAAAGCTATTTATTTTGTTAGTTGGCGAGCGTCCTGAAGAGGTAACAGATTTAGAACGCTCAGTAGAAGCTGCTGAAGTCGTTCATTCAACGTTTGACGAACCACCAGAACACCATGTTAAAGTAGCTGAATTATTACTTGAACGTGCAAAGCGTTTAGTAGAAATTGGGGAAGATGTCATTATTTTAATGGATTCTATAACGAGATTAGCACGCGCTTATAACTTAGTTATTCCACCAAGTGGTCGTACATTATCAGGTGGTTTAGATCCTGCATCTTTACACAAACCAAAAGCATTCTTCGGTGCAGCGAGAAATATTGAAGCGGGTGGAAGTTTAACAATACTTGCAACTGCATTAGTTGATACGGGTTCACGTATGGACGATATGATTTACGAAGAATTTAAAGGAACAGGTAACATGGAGTTACATTTAGATCGTAAATTGTCTGAACGTCGTATCTTCCCTGCAATTGATATTGGCAGAAGTTCAACGCGTAAAGAAGAATTGTTGATAAGTAAATCTGAATTAGACACATTATGGCAATTAAGAAATCTATTCACTGACTCAACTGACTTTACTGAAAGATTTATTCGCAAACTTAAAAGGTCTAAGAATAATGAAGATTTCTTCAAGCAGCTACAAAAGTCTGCAGAAGAAAGTACTAAAACGGGTCGACCTATAATTTAATAAACATTATATAGGGGCTTGCGTTTTGAATTAATTACCTTTATAATTACACAGTATTGGGTAAAAACTCACAAATAACTCTGTTCCAGATGGTTCAGGGCAAAGGAGCTGAAAATAATGAAACAAGGAATTCATCCTGAGTATCACCAAGTAATCTTTTTAGATACTACTACAAACTTCAAATTCTTAAGCGGTTCTACAAAAACATCTTCAGAAATGATGGAGTGGGAAGATGGAAAAGAATACCCAGTTATTCGTTTAGATATTTCATCTGATTCACATCCATTCTACACTGGACGTCAAAAATTCGCTGCTGCGGATGGACGTGTGGAACGTTTCAACAAAAAGTTTGGTCTTAAATCAAACAACTAATATAGTAATCGTTAAGCTGTCTGCATCCTATAATGGAATTGTAGACAGCTTTTTTATTTATAAGCGTAGTAAGGGTATATACTTACGACTGTGTTCAAAGAAGTGACTCAATACCATGTTGTTAATACATAATGATAAATTTCCCCCTTTATTAAAGTTTGTATTGAGTAGAAACATCGCACGAATAAGAAGCAACAAATTAGAATAGCTGTATATAAATATGCAAGACAAATTTATAAAATAATTGTTCATGTACAATATCGATATAATTATGAAAAAGACATTTATGAATATTTGAAATATGATATAATAAAGCGATTATGTTTTGAAAAAGGTGGAACTCTCAATGTATGAAACTTACCATTCCGGTTGGATAGAATGTATTACAGGTAGTATGTTTAGCGGTAAATCCGAAGAACTAATAAGACGTCTAAGAAGGGGTATATACGCTAAACAAAAAGTCGTTGTATTTAAACCGGCGATTGATGATCGATATCATAAAGAAAAAGTGGTCTCTCATAATGGTAATGCCATTGAAGCGATTAATATTTCTAAAGCAAGTGAAATTATGACGCACGACTTAACTAATGTTGATGTTATAGGAATAGACGAAGTGCAATTTTTTGACGATGAAATTGTAAGTATAGTAGAAAAACTATCAGCAGATGGACACCGTGTTATTGTTGCTGGATTAGATATGGATTTTAGGGGCGAACCGTTCGAACCAATGCCTAAATTGATGGCTGTCAGTGAACAAGTAACGAAACTTCAAGCAGTTTGTGCTGTTTGTGGTTCTTCATCTAGTAGAACGCAACGATTAATAAATGGTAAACCAGCTAAAATCGATGATCCGATTATCTTAGTAGGTGCCAATGAAAGTTATGAGCCACGTTGTCGCGCGCACCATATCGTAGCACCTAGTGATAATAATAAGGAGGAATTATAAGTGTTTGATCAATTAGATATTGTAGAAGAAAGATACGAACAGTTAAATGAACTGTTAAGTGACCCAGATGTTGTAAATGATTCAGATAAATTACGTAAATATTCTAAAGAGCAAGCTGATTTACAAAAAACTGTAGATGTTTATCGTAACTATAAAGCTAAAAAAGAAGAATTAGCTGATATTGAAGAAATGTTAAGTGAGACTGATGATAAAGAAGAAGTAGAAATGTTAAAAGAGGAGAGTAATGGTATTAAAGCTGAACTTCCAAATCTTGAAGAAGAGCTTAAAATATTATTGATTCCTAAAGATCCTAATGATGACAAAGACGTTATTGTAGAAATAAGAGCAGCAGCAGGTGGTGATGAGGCTGCGATTTTTGCTGGTGATTTAATGCGTATGTATTCAAAGTATGCTGAATCACAAGGATTCAAAACTGAAATAGTAGAAGCGTCTGAAAGTGACCATGGTGGTTACAAAGAAATTAGTTTCTCAGTTTCTGGTAATGGCGCGTATAGTAAATTGAAATTTGAAAATGGTGCGCACCGCGTTCAACGTGTGCCTGAAACAGAATCAGGTGGACGTATTCATACTTCAACAGCTACAGTGGCAGTTTTACCAGAAGTTGAAGATGTAGAAATTGAAATTAGAAATGAAGATTTAAAAATCGACACGTATCGTTCAAGTGGTGCAGGTGGTCAGCACGTAAACACAACTGACTCTGCAGTACGTATTACCCATTTACCAACTGGTGTCATTGCAACATCTTCTGAGAAGTCTCAAATTCAAAACCGTGAAAAAGCAATGAAAGTGTTAAAAGCACGTTTATACGATATGAAAGTTCAAGAAGAACAACAAAAGTATGCGTCACAACGTAAATCAGCAGTCGGTACTGGTGATCGTTCAGAACGTATTCGAACTTATAATTATCCACAAAGCCGTGTAACAGACCATCGTATAGGTCTAACGCTTCAAAAATTAGGGCAAATTATGGAAGGCCATTTAGAAGAAATTATAGATGCACTGACTTTATCAGAGCAGACAGATAAATTGAAAGAACTTAATAATGGTGAATTATAAAGAAAAGTTAGATGAAGCAATTCATTTAACACAACAAAAAGGGTTTGAACAAACACGAGCTGAATGGTTAATGTTAGATGTATTTCAATGGACGCGTACGGACTTTGTAGTCCACATGCATGATGATATGCCGAAAGCGATGATTATGAAGTTCGACTTAGCATTACAACGTATGTTATTAGGAGAGCCTATACAGTATATAGTTGGCTTTGCCTCATTTTATGGTAGAACGTTTGATGTAAACTCAAATTGTTTGATACCAAGACCTGAAACTGAAGAAGTAATGTTGCATTTCTTACAACAGTTAGAAGATGATGCAACAATCGTAGATATCGGAACGGGTAGTGGTGTACTTGCAATTACTTTGAAATGTGAAAAGCCGGATTTAAATGTTATTGCTACTGATATTTCACTTGAAGCAATGAATATGGCTCGTAATAATGCTGAGAAGCATCAATCACAAATACAATTTTTAACAGGGGATGCATTAAAGCCCTTAATTAATGAAGGTATCAAGTTGAACGGCTTGATATCTAATCCACCATATATAGATGAAAAAGATATGGTTACGATGTCTCCAACGGTTACGAGATTCGAACCACATCAGGCATTGTTTGCAGATAACCATGGATATGCTATTTATGAATCAATCATTGAAGATTTACCTCACGTTATGGAAAAAGGCAGCCCAGTTGTTTTTGAAATTGGTTACAATCAAGGTGAGGCACTTAAATCAATAATTTTAAATAAATTTCCTGACAAAAAAATCGACATTATTAAAGATATAAATGGCCACGATCGAATCGTCTCATTTAAATGGTAATTAGAAGTTATGCCTTTGCTATGATTAGTTAAGTGCATAGCTTTTTGCTTTATATTATGATAAATAAGAAAGGCGTGATTAAGTTGGATACTAAAATTTGGGATGTTAGAGAATATAATGAAGATTTACAGCAATATCCTAAAATTAATGAAATAAAAGACATTGTTTTAAACGGTGGTTTAATAGGTTTACCAACTGAAACAGTTTATGGACTTGCAGCAAATGCGACAGATGAAGAAGCTGTAGCTAAAATATATGAAGCTAAAGGCCGTCCATCTGACAATCCGCTTATTGTTCATATACACAGTAAAGGTCAATTAAAAGATTTTACATATACTTTGGATCCACGCGTAGAAAAGTTAATGCAGGCATTCTGGCCGGGCCCTATTTCGTTTATATTGCCGTTAAAGCTAGGCTATCTATGTCGAAAAGTTTCTGGAGGTTTATCATCAGTTGCTGTTAGAATGCCAAGCCATTCTGTAGGTAGACAATTATTACAAATCATAAATGAACCTCTAGCTGCTCCAAGTGCTAATTTAAGTGGTAGACCTTCACCAACAACTTTCAATCATGTATATCAAGATTTGAATGGCCGTATCGATGGTATTGTTCAAGCTGAACAAAGTGAAGAAGGATTAGAAAGTACGGTTTTAGATTGCACATCTTTTCCTTATAAAATTGCAAGACCTGGTTCTATAACAGCAGCAATGATTACAGAAATACTTCCGAATAGTATCGCCCATGCTGATTATAATGATACTGAACAGCCAATTGCACCAGGTATGAAGTATAAGCATTACTCACCCAATACACCACTTACAATTATTACAGATATTGAGAGCAAAATTGGAAATGACGGTAAAGATTGGTCTTCTATAGCTTTTATTGTGCCGAGTAATAAGGTGGCGTTTATACCAAGTGAAGCGCAATTCATTCAATTATGTCAGGATGACAATGATGTTAAACAAGCAAGTCATAATCTTTATGATGTGTTACATTCACTTGATGAAAATGAAAATATTTCAGCGGCGTATATATACGGCTTTGAGCTGAATGATAATACAGAAGCAATTATGAATCGCATGTTAAAAGCTGCAGGTAATCACATTATTAAAGGATGTGAACTATGAAGATTTTATTCGTTTGTACAGGTAACACATGTCGTAGCCCATTAGCGGAAAGTATTGCAAAAGAGGTTATGCCAAATCATCAATTTGAATCAAGAGGTATATTCGCTGTGAACAATCAAGGTGTTTCGAATTATGTTGAAGACTTAGTTGAAGAACATCATTTAGCTGAAACGACCTTATCGCAACAATTTACTGAAGCAGATTTGAAAGCAGATATTATTTTGACGATGTCGTATTCGCACAAAGAATTAATAGAGGCACACTTTGGTTTGCAAAATCATGTTTTCACATTGCATGAATATGTAAAAGAAGCAGGAGAAGTTATAGATCCATACGGTGGAACAAAAGAAATGTATGTACATACCTATGAAGAACTTGTAAGTTTAATTTTAAAATTAAAAGATATTATTTGCTAGTAGGAATTCTGTATAATTAGTATATGTTAACAGTTAAATAAGTTATAATAGAGGAGTGTAGCACTTTGCTATATTCCTTTTTTATTTTTAGGAAGGGTGGGCTTTTATGAAAGATTTGACAATGTTATTAGACGAATTAAAAGATATGTCCTTTTTTAATAAAGGAGATATATGTTTAATTGGATGTTCAACATCGGAAGTCATTGGCGAAAAAATAGGGACTGTCGGTTCGATGGAAGTTGCAGAAACTATTTTTAATGCATTAGATGTTGTGAGTAAAGAGACAGGCGTTACTTTTGCTTTTCAAGGATGTGAACATATCAACAGAGCGATAACAATAGAAAAATCTCAGTATAATCCATTAACAATGGAAGAAGTTTCCGTCGTTCCAGATGTACATGCTGGAGGGAGTTTGGCAACATACGCTTTTCAGCATATGAAGGATCCGATCGTGGTCGAACATATTACTGTTCCTTGTGGAATTGATATTGGTCAAACGTTAATAGGCATGCATATTAAACATGTATGTGTACCTGTAAGGACCTCAGTAAAGCAAGTAGGACAGGCAATTGTAACTATTGCCACATCTAGGCCGAAAAAGATTGGTGGCGAACGTGCTAAATACCAATAAGTTTTTTTGAAAGAAGGGGAGATTTTATGTCTTATATCACCAAGCAAGATAAAGTTATCGCAGAAGCAATCGAGAGAGAATTTCAGAGACAAAATAGCAACATAGAGTTAATCGCATCGGAAAATTTTGTATCGGAAGCGGTTATGGAAGCACAAGGTTCAGTGTTGACTAATAAGTATGCTGAAGGCTATCCAGGACGCCGATATTATGGTGGCTGTGAGTTTGTAGATGTTACTGAAAGCATCGCAATTGATCGTGCTAAAGCATTGTTTGGAGCTGAACATGTCAATGTTCAACCACATTCAGGTTCACAAGCGAACATGGCTGTTTACTTAGTTGCATTAGAAATGGGCGACACAGTTTTAGGTATGAATTTGAGTCATGGTGGTCACTTGACACATGGAGCGCCTGTTAATTTTAGTGGTAAATTCTACAATTTCGTTGAATATGGAGTAGATAAAGACACAGAACGAATCAATTATGATGAAGTTCGTAAATTAGCGTTAGAGCATAAGCCTAAGCTTATTGTGGCAGGAGCATCAGCATATTCAAGAACAATTGACTTCAAAAAGTTTAAAGAAATCGCAGATGAAGTAAACGCTAAGTTAATGGTAGACATGGCACATATTGCAGGATTAGTAGCGGCAGGTTTACATCCAAATCCAGTAGAATATGCTGATTTTGTAACAACTACAACACACAAAACATTACGCGGACCACGTGGTGGTATGATTTTATGTAAGGAAGAATATAAAAAAGACATAGATAAAACAATTTTCCCTGGTATTCAAGGTGGACCTCTTGAGCATGTTATTGCAGCAAAAGCAGTTGCTTTTGGAGAAGCGTTAGAAAATAATTTCAAAACGTATCAACAACAAGTGGTTAAAAACGCAAAAGTTCTTGCAGAAGCATTAATTAATGAAGGATTTAGAATTGTTTCTGGCGGTACAGATAATCACTTAGTAGCTGTTGATGTAAAAGGGTCTATAGGACTTACTGGTAAAGAAGCTGAAGAGACTTTAGATTCAGTTGGTATCACATGTAACAAAAATACCATTCCGTTCGATCAAGAAAAACCTTTTGTAACGAGTGGTATACGTTTAGGTACACCTGCTGCAACAACGCGTGGATTTGATGAAAAAGCTTTTGAGGAAGTTGCAAAAATCATCAGTTTAGCATTGAAAAATAGTAAAGATGAAGAAAAATTACAACAAGCTAAAGAACGCGTTGCGAAATTAACAGCTGAATATCCTCTATATCAATAAACATACACAAAGATAGGAGTAATTTTTATGAGTAAAGTACACGTTTTCGATCATCCATTAATTCAACACAAACTAAGCTATATTAGAGATGTAAATACAGGTACTAAAGAATTTAGAGAACTTGTAGACGAAGTTGGTATGTTGATGGCATATGAAGTAACTAGAGACTTAGAGCTTCAGGATGTTGATATTGAAACGCCTGTAACTAAAATGACGGCTAAACGATTAGCTGGTAAAAAATTAGCTATCGTTCCAATTTTAAGAGCTGGTTTAGGTATGACTGATGGTATTTTAAGTTTAGTACCTGCAGCCAGAGTTGGACATATCGGTTTATATCGAGATCCCGAAACATTAAAGGCTGTAGAGTATTTTGCTAAGTTACCTCAAGATATTACTGAAAGACAAATCATTGTTGTTGATCCTATGTTAGCAACAGGCGCATCAGCAATTGAAGCTATTACTTCATTGAAGAAACGTGGCGCTAAAAATATTCGCTTCATGTGTTTAATTGCAGCACCAGAAGGCGTAGAAAAGATGCATGAAGCACATCCAGATGTAGATATTTATATTGCTGCACTTGATGAAAAGCTAAATGACAAAGCATATATCACACCAGGGTTAGGCGACGCTGGAGATAGATTGTTTGGTACTAAATAGAAGAATCGGAGATAAGTAGTTTGATGAAAAAGATTATGACCATATTTGGAACAAGACCCGAAGCCATAAAGATGGCTCCTTTAGTTAAAGCTTTGGAACAAGAAAAAATGCTCGAGCCAATTGTTGTTGTTACAGCACAGCATAGAGAAATGCTTGATTCAGTATTAAGTACCTTTGAAATCAAACCAAAATACGATTTGAATATTATGAAATCAGGACAGACACTTTCTGAGATAACTTCTAAATCAATCACTCAATTAGAACAAGTGATTCAATTAGAAAAACCAGACATGGTACTTGTACATGGTGATACGATGACGACATTTGCAGGTGGTTTAGCGGCATTTTATAACCAAGTGCCGATTGGACACGTTGAAGCAGGGCTTAGAAGTTATGATAAATATTCACCTTTTCCAGAAGAGGTGAATAGACAATTAGTTGGTGTATTAGCTGACTTACATTTTGCACCTACTAAAAATGCTGCATCGCATTTGTTAAGTGAAGGGAAATATTCAGAAAGTGTTGTTGTCACTGGTAATACTGCGATTGATGCTATGAAATATACAGTTGATGACAATTATAAATCTAACATCATGGATAAATACCATGACAAAAAATTCATTCTTATGACAGCACACCGACGAGAAAATATCGGGAAACCCATGGAAAATATATTTAAAGCGGTTAGACGCTTAATAGATGAGTATACTGATTTAGCACTGGTATATCCAATGCATAAAAACCCGAAAGTTCGAGAGGTGGCTCAAAAGATTTTAGGTAGTCATGACAGAATTGAATTGATTGAACCTTTGGACGTAGTAGATTTCCATAATTTTGCTAAAAAATCTTATTTTATTTTGACAGATTCAGGTGGAATTCAGGAAGAAGCGCCATCATTTAATAAGCCAGTTTTAGTTTTGCGAAGTGTTACAGAACGTCCTGAAGGTGTTGAAGCTGGCACATTAAAAGTCATTGGAATAAATAAGCAAAATGTGTATCAAGCTGCAAAAGAATTAATCGATGATGAGAGATTATATCATCAAATGTCTGAAGCATCTAATCCTTACGGTGATGGATTTGCTTCAGAAAGAATAGTTAATCATATTAAGTATTATTTGAATTTAATCACTGAAAAACCAAGCGATTTCTGAGGAAAATAGACTTTTTGTCTAATTGTGTCTAAATTGTGTCTAACTATGCTTATTTTTTTACAACAATTTGAATAGAATTGACACCACAAATCGCCTATATTATCATTTAGTTTGTATGAGTGGAACGGTTTTCATGATTGATATCAGTCACACGGAGGCATATAAAATGAGTCGTTTCTACAACATTTTTAAACAGTTCATTCAATATTATTTTTATCTAATAATAATATTGGGAGGATTATACCTTTATACACACCATGCATTTATCTTAGGATTAATCATTGGTGTTACTGGTTCTGCAATCAACACATGTATTTTTGAATGCTATTTAGCTAAAGCTAAAAGACCAGACACTATGCATATTTCAACTGGAAATATGTGGCGATACTTAGTTGCAATTATTGCCTGTATGATTTGGTACCTTAATAAAGCGCATGTAAGTATCATCGGTATAATTATTGGTTTAATGATTTCATATGTTGTAGTTATCATACGTCCTTTACTAAAGGTGAGCAAATAAATTAAGAAAGAGGTGAGATTATGGATCACAAATCCCCGCTCGTGAGTTGGAATTTATTCGGTTTTGATATCGTTTTCAATTTATCAAGTATATTGATGATACTTGTTACGGCGTTTCTTGTTTTTCTACTTGCTATCATTTGTACGCGTAATTTGAAAAAAAGACCAACTGGCAAACAAAATTTCGTTGAATGGATTTTTGATTTCGTGAGGGGAATCATTGAAGGTAACATGGCTTGGAAAAAAGGTGGTCAATTCCACTTCTTAGCAGTAACGCTGATTCTGTACATTTTTATAGCTAATATGTTAGGTCTTCCGTTTTCTATAGTAACGAAAGATCACACATTGTGGTGGAAATCACCGACAGCTGATGCAACAGTGACTTTAACGTTGTCTACAACGATAATACTGTTAACTCACTTTTATGGAATTAAAATGCGTGGTACGAAACAATATCTTAAAGGTTATGTACAGCCGTTTTGGCCATTGGCAATTATTAATGTTTTTGAAGAGTTCACTTCAACATTAACGCTTGGTCTGCGTTTGTACGGTAACATATTTGCAGGTGAGATACTATTAACATTACTTGCTGGCTTATTCTTTAACGAACCAGCATGGGGTTGGATTATTAGTATCCCAGGATTAATTGTTTGGCAAGCATTTTCAATATTTGTAGGAACAATCCAAGCATATATCTTTATTATGCTTTCGATGGTTTATATGTCACATAAAGTGGCAGATGAACACTAAAAATTTCAATAATTATATACAATCACAGGAGGAAATTAAATTATGAATTTAATCGCAGCAGCAATCGCAATTGGTTTATCAGCATTAGGAGCAGGTATCGGTAACGGTTTAATCGTTTCAAGAACAGTTGAAGGTGTAGCACGTCAACCAGAAGCACGTGGTCAATTAATGGGTATCATGTTCATTGGTGTAGGTTTAGTTGAGGCATTACCTATCATCGGTGTAGTAATTGCATTCATGACATTTGCTGGATAATTAACAGATAAAAGAGGTCGGGACAAAGCGCATAGGACATAATTCATGATGCATATATAGTAATATCTTTGAACTTTATTAAATAGTTGAGATATGAACGCACCATGCCTATCGCATAAATTCAGTAGGTCCTAACCTCGTCGTTTTTTTCTATATAACACTAGCGATTATTTTAATGAAAGGAGTGTCATGAACCCGTGACTGAAACAGCTAACTTATTCGTTCTTGGTGCAGCTGGAGGCGTTGAGTGGGGTACTGTGATTGTACAGGTCCTAACTTTCATCGTGTTACTTGCGTTACTTAAAAAGTTCGCATGGGGTCCATTGAAAGATGTAATGGATAAACGTGAAAGAGATATTAACAGAGATATCGATGACGCAGAACAAGCTAAGTTAAATGCACAGAAACTTGAAGAAGAAAATAAACAAAAACTTAAAGAAACACAAGAAGAAGTTCAAAAGATTTTAGAAGATGCTAAGGTTCAAGCACGTCAACAGCAAGAACAAATTATTCATGAAGCAAACGTACGTGCAAACGGTATGATTGAAACAGCACAAAGTGAAATCAATAGCCAAAAAGAACGTGCCATTGCAGATATTAATAATCAAGTATCTGAACTATCAGTGTTAATTGCTTCTAAAGTTCTTAGAAAAGAAATTTCTGAACAAGACCAAAAAGCATTGGTTGACAAGTATCTAAAAGAGGCAGGCGATAAATAATGGTAAAAGTAGCTAACAAGTATGCTAAAGCATTATTTGACGTGTCATTAGATACAAATAATTTAGAGACTATTAATGAAGAATTAACAGTTATAAATGAAGCAGTAAAAGATAAAATTGAGCAATTGAGAATGGTTGACAGTAATCCAACTCAAACAGCAGAACAACGTCGTGAGTTGATTAATGGTGTATTTACTGACATTAATCCATACATTAAAAATATGATGTACGTGTTAGCAGATAATAGACATATCTCATTAATAGCTGACGTATTCAAGGCGTTCCAAAGCTTATATAACGGACACTACAATCAAGATTTTGCAACAATTGAGTCAACATATGAATTGAGTCAAGAAGAGTTAGATAAGATTGTCAAACTAGTAACTCAACAAACGAAGTTATCTAAAGTTATTGTAGATACAAAAATTAATCCAGATTTAATTGGTGGATTTAGAGTTAAAGTCGGCACAACTGTATTAGATGGTAGTGTTAGAAATGATCTTGTCCAATTACAAAGAAAATTTAGAAGAGTTAATTAATTATAAAGAGGAGTGACATAGATGGCCATAAAAGCTGAAGAAATCAGTGCATTACTTCGCTCACAAATTGAAAATTATGAGTCAGAAATGTCCGTAACTGATGTAGGTACTGTATTACAAATTGGTGATGGTATTGCATTAATTCACGGATTAAATGACGTTATGGCTGGTGAGCTAGTAGAATTCCATAACGGCGTACTTGGTTTAGCCCAAAACCTTGAAGAGTCAAACGTGGGTGTGGTTATTTTAGGACCATACACAGGTATTACTGAAGGTGACGAAGTTAAACGTACTGGTCGTATCATGGAAGTACCAGTAGGTGAAGAACTAATCGGAAGAGTTGTTAATCCATTAGGACAACCTATTGATGGACAAGGACCGATTAACACAACTAAAACACGTCCAGTAGAGAAAAAAGCTACTGGTGTAATGGATCGTAAATCAGTAGATGAGCCATTACAAACAGGTATCAAAGCAATTGATGCTTTAGTACCAATTGGTAGAGGTCAACGTGAGTTAATCATCGGTGACCGTCAAACAGGTAAAACAACAATTGCAATTGACACAATTTTGAACCAAAAAGATCAAGGTACGATTTGTATCTATGTTGCTATTGGTCAAAAAGATTCAACAGTAAGAGCAAATGTTGAAAAGTTAAGACAAGCAGGCGCTTTAGACTACACTATTGTTGTAGCAGCATCAGCTTCTGAACCTTCTCCATTATTATATATTGCACCATATTCAGGTGTAACAATGGGTGAAGAATTCATGTTTAACGGTAAACATGTTTTAATCGTTTATGATGATTTAACTAAACAAGCAGCAGCTTATCGTGAGTTATCATTATTATTACGTAGACCTCCAGGTCGTGAAGCATACCCAGGTGACGTATTCTACTTACATAGTAGATTATTAGAAAGAGCAGCAAAATTAAACGATGACTTAGGTGGCGGTTCAATTACTGCATTACCAATTATCGAAACACAAGCTGGTGATATTTCAGCTTATGTACCAACAAACGTTATTTCAATTACAGATGGACAAATCTTCTTACAATCTGATTTATTCTTCTCAGGTGTAAGACCAGCGATTAATGCCGGACAATCTGTATCTCGTGTTGGTGGATCTGCACAAATTAAAGCAATGAAGAAAGTTGCTGGTACGTTACGTCTTGACTTAGCGTCATACAGAGAACTTGAATCATTTGCACAATTCGGTTCAGACCTTGATGAATTTACTGCAAGTAAATTAGAACGTGGTAAACGTACTGTTGAAGTCTTAAAACAAGATCAAAACAAACCATTACCAGTCGAACACCAAGTGTTGATTATTTATGCATTAACAAAAGGATATTTAGATGATATTCCAGTTGTAGATATCACACGTTTTGAAGACGAGTTAAACCACTGGGCAGAATCAAATGCTACTGAACTGTTAAATGAAATCAGAGAAACTGGTGGCTTACCAGATGCTGAGAAGTTTGACACAGCAATTAACGAATTCAAAAAAAGCTTTAGCAAATCTGAATAATAAACAAGTTTAGTATAAGGTGGTGAGATAGTGGCTTCTCTTAAAGAAATAGATACTCGAATAAAATCAACCAAAAAAATGAAGCAGATTACGAAAGCGATGAACATGGTATCAAGTTCAAAACTTCGTAGAGCTGAAAAAAATACAAAACAATTCACACCATATATGGATAAAATGCAAGATGCAATTACTGCAGTTGCAGGGGCAAGTAGCAATACAAACCATCCAATGCTAAGACCTCGTAAAATTACTAGAAGTGGATATTTAGTTATCACGAGTGATAAAGGTTTAGCAGGTGCATATAGTGCAAACGTGCTTAAAAAATTGATTACTGATATTGAAGCGAAACATCAAGATAGTAGCGAATACAGTATTGTAGTTTTAGGGCAACAAGGTGTTGATTTCCTAAAAAATAGAGGTTATGACATTGAGTATTCTCAAGTAGACGTACCTGATCAACCTTCTTTCAAATCTGTTCAAGCACTAGCTAACCATGCTATAGACTTATACAGTGAAGAAGAAATTGATGAATTAAATATATACTATAGTCATTATGTCAGCGTTCTTGAAAACAAGCCTACATCTAGACAAGTATTACCATTATCTCAAGAGGATTCTAGTAAGGGGCATGGTCATTTGTCTTCTTATGAATTTGAGCCAGATAAAGAATCTATCTTAAGTGTAATCTTGCCTCAATATGTTGAGAGTTTGATTTACGGAACAATATTAGACGCAAAAGCAAGTGAGCATGCAACACGTATGACTGCGATGAAAAATGCCACTGATAATGCAACTGAACTTATTGATGACTTATCATTAGAATATAACAGAGCGAGACAAGCAGAAATTACGCAACAAATTACTGAAATTGTTGGTGGTTCCGCAGCGCTTGAATAATATTTAAAGGAGGAAAATAGCATGGGAATTGGCCGTGTAACTCAAGTTATGGGTCCTGTAATTGATGTTCGATTTGAACATAACGAAGTTCCTAAAATTAATAACGCCTTGGTTATTGATGTGCCTAAAGAAGAAGGTACAATACAACTAACATTAGAAGTTGCGCTGCAATTAGGTGACGACGTTGTTCGTACAATTGCGATGGATTCAACTGATGGTGTCCAAAGAGGCATGGATGTAAAAGATACAGGCAAAGAAATTAGTGTACCTGTTGGTGACGAAACATTAGGTCGTGTATTTAATGTACTAGGTGAAACAATTGACCTTAAAGAAGAAATTAGTGATTCTGTTCGCCGCGATCCTATCCATCGTCAAGCACCAGCATTCGATGAACTTTCAACAGAAGTTCAAATTTTAGAAACAGGTATTAAAGTAGTAGATTTACTAGCACCTTATATTAAAGGTGGTAAAATCGGATTGTTCGGTGGTGCCGGTGTAGGTAAAACAGTATTAATCCAAGAATTAATTAACAACATCGCTCAAGAGCACGGTGGTATTTCTGTATTCGCCGGTGTAGGTGAACGTACTCGTGAAGGTAACGATTTATACTTCGAAATGAGTGACAGTGGTGTAATTAAGAAAACAGCCATGGTATTCGGGCAAATGAATGAGCCACCTGGTGCACGTATGCGTGTTGCATTATCTGGTTTAACAATGGCTGAATATTTCCGTGACGAACAAGGTCAAGACGTATTATTATTCATCGATAACATTTTCAGATTTACACAAGCTGGTTCTGAGGTATCTGCATTATTAGGTCGTATGCCTTCTGCAGTAGGTTACCAACCAACACTTGCTACTGAAATGGGACAATTACAAGAACGTATTACGTCTACAACAAAAGGATCAGTTACTTCTATTCAAGCGGTATTCGTACCTGCCGATGACTATACTGACCCAGCGCCTGCGACAGCGTTTGCCCATTTAGATGCAACTACAAACTTAGAACGTAAATTAACTGAAATGGGTATTTATCCAGCCGTGGATCCATTAGCGTCTACATCAAGAGCATTGGAACCATCAATTGTAGGTCAAGAACATTATGAAGTAGCTCGTGATGTACAATCAACACTTCAAAAATACCGTGAATTACAAGATATCATTGCTATCTTAGGTATGGACGAATTATCTGATGAAGATAAACAAACAGTTGAACGCGCACGTAGAATTCAATTCTTCTTATCTCAAAACTTCCACGTAGCGGAACAATTTACTGGTCAAAAAGGTTCTTATGTACCTGTTAAGACAACAGTTGCAAACTTTAAAGATATCTTAGATGGTAAATATGACCATATTCCAGAAGATGCATTCCGTTTAGTTGGTAGCATGGATGATGTTATTGCAAAAGCTAAAGATATGGGTGTTGAAGTATAACAATTAGGAGGAATGGATAATGAATACATTAAACCTAGATATTGTCACTCCTAATGGTTCTGTTTACAATCGTGATAATGTTGAACTCGTTGTTATGCAAACAACAGCTGGTGAGATAGGTGTCATGAGTGGACATATTCCAACTGTAGCTGCTTTAAAAACAGGCTTTGTAAAAGTGAAATTTCACGATGGAACTGAATATATTGCTGTAAGCGATGGCTTTGTTGAAGTTAGAAAAGATAAAGTTTCAATCATTGTTCAGACTGCAGAAACTGCAAGAGAAATTGATGTTGAAAGAGCTAAATTAGCCAAAGCAAGAGCAGAGTCTCACTTGGAAAATGATGACGACAATACTGATATTCATAGAGCCGAAAGAGCTTTAGAGAGAGCAAATAACCGTTTGCGTGTGGCTGAATTAAAATAGTAAATAAAGGGTCGAAGATGTGATTTCATATCTTCGACCCTTTTTTGAATTATATTGATTTAAAGATACAAAACATGAGAGGGGGGAAGGAATTGATAAAGAACCATTAAAGATTTATGATGTAGTGGTTCTTTATCATTAAACACAGCTAATGTGTATTTAAAAATAGGAATACATGAGTAAAACTCATGTATAAGAAATACTAATTTCTAAAGAAAAAGTATTTCTTTATGTTGGGGCCCCGTCAACTACTGCCAAATACAACACTATAGAGTCTAGACATTGATTTATGTCCGACTCCCAAGAATAGTTTTACTTTTTTACAATCACTAATAGATTGCTAAAATCAAAATTTCCTTCACCACTATCTACAGTCGACATTTCATTTTTTGAAATTATCTACATTTTTTCATACCAAGATATTTTATAGTTATGATATTTATGTAAAAAGAATTATATAGTAAGTTAGCTTAAACTTTACTAAAAACGGGTATTAAACTTTGTATCATTATTTAAATTTTTCATGTACAATGTAATACAGTAATCTTATGAGGTGATAAAATGGATTATATCGGACAATATGCAGTTATCCATTTAGTGTTACATGTTGTATGTATTTGTATTGCCTATTGGGCTTTACAATCAATTAGATTAGATCAATTTTTTAAAAAAGGATACGCCACTCAATTACAAGTGTGTATGATATTTGTTGCTATTTTATTAGGCACTGCAGTAAGCAATTTTATTGTAGATTTGTTACAATACTCGACGCAGGTAAAATATTTAATAAAATAAGTCTAACTCTATGATTTGTAATCAAAACTAGATATAATTAAATAATGACTTAAAATAATTTTAAAATAGGGAAATGTAAAGTAATAGGAGTTCTAAGTGGAGGATTTACGATGGATAAAATAGTAATCAAAGGTGGAAATAAATTAACGGGTGAAGTTAAAGTAGAAGGTGCTAAAAATGCAGTATTACCAATATTGACAGCATCTTTATTAGCTTCTGATAAACCGAGCAAATTAGTTAATGTTCCAGCTTTAAGTGATGTAGAAACAATAAATAATGTATTAACAACTTTAAATGCTGACGTTACATACAAAAAGGACGAAAATGCTGTTGTCGTTGATGCAACAAAGACTCTAAATGAAGAGGCACCATATGAATATGTTAGTAAAATGCGTGCAAGTATTTTAGTTATGGGACCTCTTTTAGCAAGACTAGGACATGCTATTGTTGCATTGCCTGGTGGTTGTGCAATTGGAAGTAGACCGATTGAGCAACACATTAAAGGTTTTGAAGCTTTAGGCGCAGAAATTCATCTTGAAAATGGTAATATTTATGCTAATGCTAAAGATGGATTAAAAGGTACATCAATTCATTTAGATTTTCCAAGTGTAGGAGCAACACAAAATATTATTATGGCAGCATCATTAGCTAAGGGTAAGACTTTAATTGAAAATGCAGCTAAAGAACCTGAAATTGTCGATTTAGCAAACTACATTAATGAAATGGGTGGTAGAATTACTGGTGCTGGTACAGACACAATTACAATCAATGGTGTAGAATCATTACATGGTGTAGAACATGCTATCATTCCAGATAGAATTGAAGCAGGCACATTACTAATCGCTGGTGCTATAACGCGTGGTGATATTTTTGTACGTGGTGCAATCAAAGAACATATGGCGAGTTTAGTCTATAAACTAGAAGAAATGGGCGTTGAATTGGACTATCAAGAAGATGGTATTCGTGTACGTGCTGAAGGGGAATTACAACCTGTAGACATCAAAACTCTACCACATCCTGGATTCCCGACTGATATGCAATCACAAATGATGGCATTGTTATTAACGGCAAATGGTCATAAAGTCGTAACCGAAACTGTTTTTGAAAACCGTTTTATGCATGTTGCAGAGTTCAAACGTATGAATGCTAATATCAATGTAGAAGGTCGTAGTGCTAAACTTGAAGGTAAAAGTCAATTGCAAGGTGCACAAGTTAAAGCGACTGATTTAAGAGCAGCAGCCGCCTTAATTTTAGCTGGATTAGTTGCTGATGGTAAAACAAGCGTTACTGAATTAACGCACCTAGATAGAGGCTATGTTGACTTACACGGTAAATTGAAGCAATTAGGTGCAGACATTGAACGTATTAACGATTAATTCAGTAAATTAATATAATGGAGGATTTCAACCATGGAAACAATTTTTGATTATAACCAAATTAAACAAATTATACCTCACAGACAGCCATTTTTATTAATTGATAAAGTAGTTGAATATGAAGAAGGTCAACGTTGTGTGGCTATTAAACAAGTATCAGGAAACGAACCATTCTTTCAAGGGCATTTTCCTGAGTATGCGGTAATGCCAGGCGTATTAATTACTGAAGCGTTAGCTCAAACAGGTGCGGTAGCTATTTTAAATAGTGAAGAAAATAAAGGTAAAATCGCTTTATTTGCTGGTATTGATAAATGTCGTTTTAAACGTCAAGTAGTACCTGGTGATACTTTAACGTTGGAAGTAGAAATCACTAAAATTAAAGGACCAATAGGTAAAGGTAATGCTAAAGCTACTGTCGATGGTCAACTTGCTTGTAGTTGTGAACTTACATTTGCAATTCAAGATGTAAAATAAAACAAAAAAACATTCAAAGATTTAATGTGTTGGCATAATCTTTGAATGTTTTTTATTTTACTCTTCTAATTTTTCATCCTTTAACTTTGGTTTAGACTGCATCATTCGATTAAATGATTTTTTTAATTCTTCACCAGATAATCCATCATCAATAAGTTGTTCTAATAAACTTTCAGCATACTGTTGACGTAAAGTGTAAATATGACATTCAAATACGATAGACATTGTTGTTTTAAAATTTTTAATACTTTTCACAGTAGATTCAAATAAAGCTGGATCATTGGCTGGACGCGTGATGACGACACGAATATCCAATAACTGTTCATTGTCTTGATATTCCTTAAATGTTTCATAATGCTCATTAGAAATGACAATTTCAAGCAACCAACCCGTGCCACTTTCCTCTTTATTAATTATTACGCCATCTTCTAATTCATATTCTATAATTCTGCCGTGTTCATTCACAATTTGAAACCTTACTGCTTTAAAAGTTTTCATATTCCCACATCCCATTAGTTTAATATTTATGATTTTTGAATTATTTAGAAGATTTAAGGTCATTTCATGACTAATTTCTTTAAATATAACAAATAACGAGATGCTATAGCTATTAATTATATAAAATTTGCCATTTTGACCATTTTTAAGCTAGTAATTAAGATATAGGCATAGGAGGTGAATCACACACTACATGCTAAATAAAATCGTAATTGTCGGGAGACTGACGAAAGACGCACAAATATTTGAAAAGGAGGATAGAAAAATTGCAACGTTTTGTGTTGCAACGCACCGAAATTATAAAGATGAAAATGGAGAAATCGTCTGTGATTACTTATTCTGTAAAGCATTTGGCAAGTTAGCTTCTAATATAGAAAAATATACTAATCAAGGTACATTGGTTGGTATAACTGGTCAAATGAGATCAAGAAAGTATGATAAAGACGGACAAACACACTTTGTCACTGAATTATATGTTGAAACAATAAAATTTATGTCCCCTAAATCCCAAAATAATGAAATTCTCTCAGATAGTATTTTAGATATTGACTCTCAAAATATAGATAATCATGACTTATTAGAAATTTAAATCCAATTATCCTAAACATCCTTAATATACATTTAATCCATCCTAAATTTTTTATAGATCTAATTAACTTGAAATATACTCACTTAAAAACGACTTACATGACTAGTACTGTTGTGTAGGTCGTCTTTTTGTGTAGTTTTTCTAATAGAAAATAGACATAGATTGCAAAACGATTACATAAAAAATTGCAAATAAAAAACATTTTTACTGTCATGACAATTCTCGATAGAATCATATCTGAAATTATGGGGGATTTCGTTGTAATCACTGTGTAAAAAACAAGGCTATTTTTTTATTTTGTTGTAACCTGCACGGATTTTATAGATGTTACAGTAGTCTCTGTAAAACTTTTAGAGAAACAAATTACTTGTAGGAGGATTTTAAGATTATGAAGAAAACATTACTCGCATCATCATTAGCAGTAGGTTTAGGAATCGTAGCAGGAAATGCAGGTCACGAAGCCCATGCAAGTGAAGCGGACTTAAATAAAGCATCTTTAGCGCAAATGGCGCAATCAAATGATCAAACATTAAATCAAAAACCAATTGAAGCTGGGGCTTATAATTATACATTTGACTATGAAGGGTTTACTTATCACTTTGAATCAGATGGTACACACTTTGCTTGGAATTACCATGCAACAGGTACTAATGGAGCAGACATGAGTGCACAAGCACCTGCAACTAATAATGTTGCACCATCAGCTGTTCAAGCTAATCAAGTACAATCACAAGAAGTTGAAGCACCACAAAATGCTCAAACTCAACAACCACAAGCATCAACATCAAACAATTCACAAGTTACTGCAACACCAACTGAATCAAAATCATCAGAAGGTTCATCAGTAAATGTGAATGCTCATCTAAAACAAATTGCTCAACGTGAATCAGGTGGCAATATTCATGCTGTAAATCCAACATCAGGTGCAGCTGGTAAGTATCAATTCTTACAATCAACTTGGGATTCAGTAGCACCTGCTAAATATAAAGGTGTATCACCAGCAAATGCTCCTGAAAGTGTTCAAGATGCCGCAGCAGTAAAATTATATAACACTGGTGGCGCTGGACATTGGGTTACTGCATAAGCCATTTATGCATAGCTAATTAATAGTTATATAAGTAACTTTTAGATTGGAATATATCGGGGAATTCTCGATATGTTCCGGTTTTTTTATTTCGCAAATATATGTCATTATAGAATTATTATTTAAAGATAATAATACAACTGAGCAACAATAATTGAAAATGTTGAAACCGTTTGCTAAGATTAATTTGCAATTGAATACTAAGGAACTACTAGGGGAGCCTAATGATATGGCTGAGATGAATTGTTCAGACCCTTATGACCTGATTTGGTTAGTACCAACGTAGGAAAGTAGTTATTGAAGTGATGGGGCTAGTATAGCAACATTGCCATCAAACTACTTTCATGTTGGAAGTAGTTTTTTTATTTAGGGAGGATTTTTTACAATGGAATTTTCACAAAAATTGTACCAAGCTGCAAAGCCAATCATTAATGATATTTATGAGGATGACTTTATTCAGAAGATGTTATCCGGAGATATAGGAGCTGACGCATTACGCCATTACTTAAAAGCTGATGCTGCGTATTTAAAAGAATTTACAAACTTATATGCTTTGTTAATTCCAAAAATGAATAGCATGAATGACGTAAAATTTTTAGTAGAGCAAATAGAATTTATGGTTGAAGGTGAAGTACTTGCGCATGATATTTTAGCGCAAATTGTTGGTGAATCATACGAAGAAATCATTAAAACAAAAGTTTGGCCTCCAAGTGGCGACCATTACATAAAACATATGTATTTCCAAGCGCATAGTCGTGAAAATGCTATTTATACAATTGCTGCAATGGCACCTTGTCCATATATTTATGCAGAATTAGCTAAGCGCTCTCAAAGTGATCATAAGCTTAATAGAGAAAAAGATACGGCAAAATGGTTTGATTTTTATAGTACTGAAATGGATGACATAATTAACGTATTTGAGGCATTAATGAATAAATTAGCCGAATCAATGTCTGACAAGGAATTGGAACAAGTAAAGCAAGTATTTTTAGAAAGTTGCATACATGAGCGTCGATTTTTCAATATGGCTATGACACTAGAACAATGGGAATTTGGAGGAAAAGTAAATGATTAAACCTAAAATAGCATTAACCATTGCAGGTACTGATCCAACAGGTGGTGCCGGCGTAATGGCTGATTTAAAATCATTTCATTCATGTGGTGTATATGGTATGGGCGTCGTTACAAGTATTGTTGCTCAAAATACATTGGGCGTACAACATATTCATAATTTAAATCATCAATGGGTAGATGAACAACTTGATAGTGTCTTCAATGATACCTTACCTCATGCTATTAAAACGGGGATGATTGCTACAGCAGATACTATGGAAACGATTCGTCATTATTTAATGCAACATGAATCTATTCCATATGTAATTGATCCTGTTATGTTGGCGAAAAGCGGTGATTCATTAATGGATAATGACACAAAGCAAAACTTGCAGCATACGTTATTGCCATTAGCTGACGTAGTAACACCGAATTTACCAGAAGCTGAAGAAATAACGGGACTAACCATTGATAGTGAAGAAAAAATTATGCAGGCTGGCCGCATCTTTATTAATGAGATTGGTAGTAAAGGTGTCATCATTAAAGGCGGTCATTCAAATGATACTGATATAGCAAAAGATTATTTATTTACTAACGAAGGTGTTCAAACATTTGAAAATGAACGATTTAAAACAAAACATACGCATGGAACAGGGTGTACATTTTCAGCAGTTATAACGGCAGAACTTGCAAAAGGTAGACCATTATTTGAGGCTGTACACAAGGCTAAAAAGTTTATTTCAATGAGTATACAATATACGCCTGAAATCGGCCGTGGTAGAGGTCCAGTGAATCATTTTGCATATTTAAAGAAAGAGGGATTAGACGATGAATTATCTAAATAAAATACGTATTGAAAACCCATTAACAATTTGTTATACAAACGATGTAGTTAAAAATTTTACAGCGAATGGTTTATTAAGTATTGGTGCTAGCCCTGCAATGAGTGAAGCTCCCGAAGAAGCTGAAGAATTTTACAAAGTTGCACAAGCGCTATTAATCAATATCGGTACTTTAACAGCAGAAAATGAACAAGATATTATTGCGATTGCTCAAACGGCAAATGAGGCAGGCTTACCTATTGTATTTGACCCTGTAGCTGTTGGTGCTTCTACATATCGAAAGCAATTTTGTAAATTATTATTGAAATCAGCGAAAGTATCAGTAATTAAAGGCAATGCATCTGAAATATTAGCGTTGATTGATGATACAGCAACTATGAAAGGTACAGATAGTGATGCTAATCTTGATGCGGTTGCAATAGCGAAAAAGGCTTACGCAACATATAAAACTGCAATAGTAATCACAGGTAAAGAGGACGTTATTGTTCAAGATAATAAAGCCTTCGTATTAGCTAATGGATCTCCATTATTAGCACGAGTAACTGGAGCTGGTTGTTTATTAGGAGGCGTTATTGCTGGATTTTTATTTAGAGAAACAGAACCAGACATAGAAGCGTTAATTGAAGCGGTAAGCGTATTTAATATTGCTGCTGAGGTAGCTGCTGAAAATGAAAATTGTGGTGGTCCTGGTACGTTTTCACCATTGTTGCTTGATACGTTATATCATTTAAATGAAACAACCTATCAACAACGGATTCGTATTCAAGAGGTGGAATAATATGTTTAACCAATCGTATCTAAATGTGTATTTTATTTGTGGGACCTCCGATGTTCCGAGTCATCGAACTATTCATGAAGTATTAGAAGCAGCATTAAAGGCAGGGATTACACTTTTCCAATTTCGAGAAAAGGGTGAATCAGCTTTAAAAGGAAACGATAAACTTGTATTAGCTAAAGAATTACAGCATCTCTGTCATCAATATGATGTGCCTTTTATCGTTAATGATGATGTATCCTTGGCAAAAGAAATTAACGCGGATGGTATACATGTCGGTCAAGATGATGCGAAAGTCAAAGAGATAGCACAATATTTCACTGATAAAATTATTGGACTTAGTATTAGTGATTTAGATGAGTATGCAAAATCTGATTTAACTCATGTTGATTATATAGGTGTTGGACCAATCTATCCTACGCCGTCGAAGCATGACGCGCATATACCAGTAGGTCCAGAAATGATTGCAACGTTTAAAGAAATGAATCCGCAACTACCGATTGTAGCTATTGGCGGTATCAATACTAATAATGTGGCGCCGATTGTAGAAGCAGGTGCCAATGGAATTTCAGTCATTTCAGCCATTTCTAAAAGTGAAAATATTGAAAAGACTGTTAATCGATTCAAAGATTTTTTTAATAATTAGTTAAATTTTTCCACTTATTGTTTCATACGTACTCATTAATGTGATAGAATAAATCCTATGTGAATATAATGATAGAGGTGGAAAAATGAAGAAAAAAGCGTTACTACCATTATTTTTAGGTATTATGGTCTTTTTGGCTGGTTGTGACTATTCTAAACCTGAAAAACGTAGTGGGTTTTTCTACAATACATTCGTAGATCCAATGAAAAATGTATTGGATTGGTTGGGAAATAACTTATTAAACGACAATTATGGTTTAGCTATTATTATCCTTGTATTGGTAATTCGTATTATTTTATTACCATTCATGTTGTCAAACTATAAAAATAGTCATATGATGCGTCAAAAAATGAAAGTTGCAAAGCCAGAAGTTGAAAAAATTCAAGAAAAAGTGAAACGTGCGCGTACACAAGAAGAAAAAATGGCTGCAAACCAAGAATTAATGCAAGTATATAAAAAGTATGACATGAACCCGATTAAGAGTATGTTGGGTTGTTTACCAATGCTAATCCAATTACCAATCATCATGGGATTATACTTTGTACTTAAAGACCAACTTGTAGATGGTTTGTTTAAATATCCACACTTCTTATGGTTCGATTTAGGACGTCCTGATATTTGGATTACAATTATTGCCGGTGTTTTATACTTTATCCAAGCATATGTATCAAGTAAAACGATGCCAGACGAACAACGTCAAATGGGTTACATGATGATGGTCATTTCACCAATTATGATTATCTGGATTTCATTAAGCTCAGCATCAGCACTTGGTTTGTACTGGTCAGTCAGTGCGGCGTTCCTTGTAGTTCAAACACACTTTGCGAACATTTATTATGAAAAAGTCGCTAAAAAAGAAGTACAACCTTTCATTGAAGCGTATGAAAGAGAGCACAACGGCGGCAGCAATAAAAAAGGCAAAAACACACAAGTTGTGTCTAAAAAGAAAAAGAAATAACCTTAGCAAGTCCAAATAATGTGCACCCTAAAAGTTGAAGATAATTTTAACTTTATAGGGCGCACATTATTTTTCGCTTCAATAGCGAAACTTAGTGTCACATTATACAATATGTGATAAATAGAAACAGCAGTAAGATGATTTCAAATGTGAAAGTCATCCTACTGCTGTTTTTATTTGAAATAATATTAACGAGTTTTCAGTATGTAAAAAGTGGTTAATAACAGAGTTGTCATTCTTCATCGCAATGTCATCTTGACACAATGATTCATCAGTGTAGCAGTATATGTCGCAAATTTCCACAGCAATTCACTTATACATGTAACAGTGTGAAATAATAACGTCACAACGGCATAATACACATTGCAACGTCCCAACAACATATCATAGAATCGTAACGGCATGACATCAACACCAAACCTGGCTATAACACCATAACAGCGCAACGCCACATCATAGCACTACATCAAGTCGCATCGTAGCACCAGCACATCAAAGTAACATGGCATCAACATCAAACCGGTCTATAACACCATAACACCGCAATGCCACATCATAGCACTACATCAAGACGCATCGTGGTACCAGCACATCAAAGTAACATGGCATCAACGCCAAACCTGTCTATAACACCATAACACCGCAATGCCACATCATAGCACTACATCAAGACGCATCGTGGTACCAGCACATCAAAGTAGCATGACATGTCACCAAGCTCCCACAACAACACATCAAAGTAACATGGCATGACACCAAGCTTCCACAACAACACGCCATTACATCGCATCATCATACTACAACTTCAATGTCTAGTCGTGACAATTCCATTCCGTAAAAAACTGTTTCAAGTACATCATCATAAAGTCGTGACGTTCTTTAGCAATCATCTTCGCCGTATCTGTATGCATTAAAGATTCTAACTTAAGTAATTTTTCAAAGAAATGTTTAATTGCAGATGGTGGCAACTGTTCAACTAAATCATCATTAATCTTATCTAGTGACATATGTTCTGTCCACATAGGTTCACCAAAGTGTCCTGCAAATTGAAATGTTCGTGCAACACCTATAGCGCCTATAGCATCAAGACGATCTGCATCCCTGACAATTTGACCTTCTAAAGATAAAGTGACATGATCATTTTTGCCATTGCGATAGCTCATATTATTAATAATAAATAAAATGTGCTCTTGATCTTCGGTTGATAGTGATAAAGAAGATAAAAATGACTTCAATTCAACATATTGTTTGTTAGCATCTACAACTTTTTCGTCAACGGTATCATGAAGCAAACATGCGAGTTCAATGACTAAAGTATCATTAACACCTTCATTTTCAGCGATTGATTTAGCTAAAGCAGTGACACGATATACATGCGCAATATCATGGCCTGTATAATCATTTTGATGAATAGATTCCATATATTTTTTGGCAGCACTAATGACGTCTGATTGTTGCATTAAAGTTACACTCCTCATATTTCTATTTTATAAGATAGGTGACAATAATTGTGAAATACCTTCTTTAAATTTAATCCAAAGACTTCGCTTAGCATAACGTGCTTTTGTTAATTCAGAAGATACTGCTAAATCATCTATAAAAGCTTGTTTTAATTTTTTGGCAATTTGTTGGTCATAAATAAAAGCGTTGACTTCGAAATTCAATGTGAAACTGCGATGGTCCATATTAGCTGTTCCCACACTTGCAATTTCATCATCTATAACAAGTGTTTTTGAGTGTAAAAAGCCATTGTCGTAGTGAAATACTTTAACACCGGCATCTAATAAGGATGCTGCATTTTTTAAAGTAGCCCAAAAAACAAACGGATGGTCAGGTTTATTAGGAATCATGATATTGACATCAACACCACCTAATGCCGCAATTTTAATAGAATCTAAAAAGGCTTGATCAGGTATGAAATAGGGAGATTGAATATAAATCGATTTTTTAGCAGATGAAATCATTTTCAAATAGCCGTATTTAATCTGTTCCCATTCTTCGTCAGGACCACTAGAAGCTATTTGAACGCCAATTGTTCCACCAGAATTTACATCTGGGAAATAACGATCATCATAGGAGATGTGGTCACGTGTGGCTTGTGAATTCCAATCTAGAATAAATCGTAATTGCAATGCATTCACTGCATCCCCGACAATTCGTAAATGCGTATCTCGCCAATAGCCGAATTTTTTTGATTTACCTAAGTACTCATCACCAACATTAAAACCACCAACATATCCAATTTGCCCATCTATTACAACAATTTTTCGATGGTTTCGATTGTTCATACGCAAGTTAATTAAAGGTAATTTTGATGGGAAAAATGCTTCAGCATGTCCACCTTTATTGCGAAACGGGCGTAAGCCTTTTTTACGCAGTCCACGAGAACCCATGTCATCATAAAGAATTTTAACTTCTACACCTTGTTCCGCTTTTTTACCAAGTTCATTTAAAATGGTACGACCTAATTCATCATTTTGAATAATATAGTACTGAAAATGAATATAATCAGTAGCATTACGGATGTCTTGTATTAGGTCATCAAATTTTTCTTGGCCGTCTGTGTATATTTTTAAATCGTTGTCTGTTGTTAAAAATGCTGCGTTATTATATAACAACATTTGAATCATTTCTTTAAATTTTACAATTTGATAATTGGAATTTGAAAAGTTTTCATTTTTTAAAGCAGCTAATTGCTCATCAACGATTAACTCTAATCCTTTTTTATCTTCCTTATCAATTTTGAAAATTTGGTCACGTTGAATTTGTCGTCCTAATAGTAAGTATAAAATGAAGCCGAATAAAGGCAAGAAAACTAAGACTAGTAACCAAGCCCAGATAGAATTGGCAGAACGTCTTTCCATGAAAATAATGGTAAAGGCGAATAATAAGTTTAAAATAAATGCACCAATAAATATTGAATTTAAAATAATATTAGAATGCTTGAGTGCAATGGATAATAACTCTATCATTTGAAACCTCCCATCGAAAATCTTAAACGAGTAGTATATCTTATTAATTGTATCATGAAGCAATTTAAATATCATGACAATTTAGTTTGAAAAACACACTTTGTGTTGACGTTGTGTTTTATGGGATATAGTATAGTAAGGAATGTAAATGAAGGAGTGAATGCTATGACTGAACAAGATAATGCACATCATTCTGAACAAATAAAAACGAATCTTAAATCACGTTTAAATCGAATTGAAGGACAAGTGAGAGCGATTAATCGCATGATTGAAGAAGATGTCTATTGTGATGATGTCCTTACGCAAATAAGAGCGACACGTTCGGCGTTAAACAGTGTTGCGATAAAGTTATTAGAACAACATATGAAAAGTTGTATTATGAATAAAGTTAATCAAGGTGCTCAGGAAGAGGCAATGGAAGAGTTATTAGTGACTTTTCAAAAATTGATTAAAGACTAAAGGAGTTTAAGATGATACATCAAAATACGATTTACACAGCGGGAATTGAAACAGAAGAACAAGTAAGTCAATTGACAGAACGCATTTCAAATATGATAGGTGTTCATCAAGTGAATATTAATATAATAGATGGTCAAGTAACTGTATCGTATGAGACACCAGCAAATTTGAATAGTATTGAAAAAGAAATCTATGATGAAGGATACAAAATTGTATTTTAGGGTATAATGTAGAGTGCGCTATAGATTTTAATTTTGAAAATAAATTAAAAATTTTGTAAATGATGTAGTAAAGGTATGTCGAATAGGGTAAGATAATATTGAAAGCGATCCAAACGAGGTGATAATAATGAAACGTCCTGAAAAGATTCAAAATGTAGTCAAACTATTGTCATCATTAGGTGTGAATATTAAAAAAACTAAATCTCGTTTAGACATTATTAATACTTTGCCAGCATCTAATAAAGTAAGTCACGAATTAAAATAATTGACTGTGATTGTGAATCACACACCGTTAAAGCTATCGTCGGACTATTCGATGATAGCTTTTTTGACTGGATTTACTAAAATGAAAGCAAGTACTATATAACAAAATCCCTCTTTAGAGTGTACATTTTACAATGTGTACTTCAAAGAGGGATTGTTATTATCGAGTAATATCTATATATGACATTTTAAATCGACGACGTAAATAGACTATATAACGTCATCTTGAAAAGTTATGATATTTGAAACTCAAAATAGTTTAAATTAATTACTTTTTGGATGGTATAAATCGACATATCGTTTTGGTTCATGATAATAAATTGATAAGACTATACCTATTCCAGTCATCATACTCCATAGCGCACTACCACCATAACTAATAAATGGTAATGGAATACCAGTGATTGGTAACAACTGAATTGTCATACCAATATTTTGTAAAATATGGAACACAAGTAAAGTGACGAAACCAACGATAAAGATTTTGTTAAATTGATCTTCAATTTTCGCAGCTAATCTTATTAGATGGAAGATTAAAAATAAAAATATTAAGATCAATATGACAGAACCGATAAAGCCAAGTTCCTCTCCAATCACTGAAAAGATAAAGTCAGTATGATTTTCAGGTATATAAACTTCACCGTGATTGTATCCTTTACCTAGTAACTGTCCAGAACCGATAGCTTTAAGTGATTCAGTTAAATGATAGCCATCACCACTACTATATGTATAGGGGTCAAGCCATGAATTGATTCGTCCCATTTGATACAGTTGGACACCTAATAAATTTTCAATTAATGCGGGTGCATATAGAATACCTAAAATGACTGTCATTGCACCAACAATACCTGTAATAAAGATAGGTGCTAAGATACGCCATGTTATACCACTTACTAACATCACACCTGCAATAATAGCAGCTAATACTAATGTAGTTCCTAGGTCATTTTGCAGTAATATTAAAATACTTGGTACTAACGAGACACCAATAATTTTGAAAAATAATAACAAATCACTTTGGAATGATTTATTGAATGTGAATTGATTATGTCTAGAAACGACACGCGCTAATGCTAAAATTAAAATAATTTTCATGAATTCAGATGGCTGAATACTGATAGGGCCAAACGTGTACCAACTTTTGGCACCATTGATAATAGGTGTAATAGGTGACTCAGGAATAACGAGCAAGCCTATTAATAATAGACAGATTAAGAAATACAATAAATATGTATAATGTTTAATCTTTTTAGGTGAAATAAACATGATGATACCTGCAAAAATTGCACCTAAAATGTAATAAAAAATTTGTCTGATACCGAAATTAGCACTGTATTGACCACCGCCCATTGCCGAGTTAATAAGCAGAACACTGAAAATTGCTAAAACAGCTATAGTGGCTACTAATACCCAGTCTACTTTGCGAAGCCAATGCTTATCCGGCTGTTGACGAGATGAATAATTCATTGCAAACTCCTTTTATACTCACTAATGTTTATATCAATTTTACATGACTTTTTAAAAATTAGCTAGAATATCACAGTGATATCAGCTATAGATTTCAATTTGAATTAGGAATAAAATAGAAGGGAATATTGTTCTGATTATAAATGAATCAACATAGATACAGACACATAAGTCCTCGTTTTTAAAATGCAAAATAGCATTAAAATGTGATACTATTAAGATTCAAAGATGCGAATAAATCAATTAACAATAGGACTAAATCAATATTAATTTATATTAAGGTAGCAAACCCTGATATATCATTGGAGGAAAACGAAATGACAAAAGAAAATATTTGTATCGTTTTTGGAGGGAAAAGTGCAGAACACGAAGTATCGATTCTGACAGCACAAAATGTATTAAATGCAATAGATAAAGACAAATATCATGTTGATATCATTTATATTACCAATGATGGTGATTGGAGAAAGCAAAATAATATTACAGCTGAAATTAAATCTACTGATGAGCTTCATTTAGAAAATGGAGAGGCGCTTGAGATTTCACAGCTATTGAAAGAAAGTAGTTCAGGACAACCATACGATGCAGTATTCCCATTATTACATGGTCCTAATGGTGAAGATGGCACGATTCAAGGGCTTTTTGAAGTTTTGGATGTACCATATGTAGGAAATGGTGTATTGTCAGCTGCAAGTTCTATGGACAAACTTGTAATGAAACAATTATTTGAACATCGAGGGTTACCACAGTTACCTTATATTAGTTTCTTACGTTCTGAATATGAAAAATATGAACATAACATTTTAAAATTAGTAAATGATAAATTAAATTACCCAGTCTTTGTTAAACCTGCTAACTTAGGGTCAAGTGTAGGTATCAGTAAATGTAATAATGAAGCGGAACTTAAAGAAGGTATTAAAGAAGCATTCCAATTTGACCGTAAGCTTGTTATAGAACAAGGCGTTAACGCACGTGAAATTGAAGTAGCAGTTTTAGGAAATGACTATCCTGAAGCGACATGGCCAGGTGAAGTCGTAAAAGATGTCGCGTTTTACGATTACAAATCAAAATATAAAGATGGTAAGGTTCAATTACAAATTCCAGCTGACTTAGACGAAGATGTTCAATTAACGCTTAGAAATATGGCATTAGAGGCATTCAAAGCGACAGATTGTTCTGGTTTAGTCCGTGCTGATTTCTTTGTAACAGAAGACAACCAAATATATATTAATGAAACAAATGCAATGCCTGGATTTACGGCTTTCAGTATGTATCCAAAGTTATGGGAAAATATGGGCTTATCTTATCCAGAATTGATTACAAAACTTATCGAGCTTGCTAAAGAACGTCACCAGGATAAACAGAAAAATAAATACAAAATTGACTAACTGAGGTTGTTATTATGATTAATGTTACATTAAAGCAAATTCAATCATGGATTCCTTGTGAAATTGAAGATCAATTTTTAAATCAAGAGATAAATGGAGTCACAATTGATTCACGAGCAATTTCTAAAAATATGTTATTTATACCATTTAAAGGTGAAAATGTTGACGGTCATCGCTTTGTCTCTAAAGCATTACAAGATGGTGCTGGGGCTGCTTTTTATCAAAGAGGGACACCTATAGATGAAAATGTAAGCGGGCCTATTATATGGGTTGAAGACACATTAACGGCATTACAACAATTGGCACAAGCTTACTTGAGACATGTAAACCCTAAAGTAATTGCCGTCACAGGGTCTAATGGTAAAACAACGACTAAAGATATGATTGAAAGTGTATTGCATACCGAATTTAAAGTTAAGAAAACGCAAGGTAATTACAATAATGAAATTGGTTTACCTTTAACTATTTTGGAATTAGATAATGATACTGAAATATCAATATTGGAGATGGGGATGTCAGGTTTCCATGAAATTGAATTTCTGTCAAACCTCGCTCAACCAGATATTGCAGTTATAACTAATATTGGTGAGTCACATATGCAAGATTTAGGTTCGCGCGAGGGGATTGCTAAAGCTAAATCTGAAATTACAATAGGTCTAAAAGATAATGGTACGTTTATATATGATGGCGATGAACCATTATTGAAACCACATGTTAAAGAAGTTGAAAATGCAAAATGTATTAGTATTGGTGTTGCTACTGATAATGCATTAGTTTGTTCTGTTGATGATAGAGATACTACAGGTATTTCATTTACGATTAATAATAAAGAACATTACGATCTGCCAATATTAGGAAAGCATAATATGAAAAATGCGACGATTGCCATTGCGGTTGGTCATGAATTAGGTTTGACATATAACACAATCTATCAAAATTTAAAAAATGTCAGCTTAACTGGTATGCGTATGGAACAACATACATTAGAAAATGATATTACTGTGATAAATGATGCCTATAATGCAAGTCCTACAAGTATGAGAGCAGCTATTGATACACTGAGTACTTTGACAGGGCGTCGCATTCTAATTTTAGGAGATGTTTTAGAATTAGGTGAAAATAGCAAAGAAATGCATATCGGTGTAGGTAATTATTTAGAAGAAAAGCATATAGATGTGTTGTATACGTTTGGTAATGAAGCGAAGTATATTTATGATTCGGGCCAGCAACATGTCGAAAAAGCACAACACTTCAATTCTAAAGACGATATGATAGAAGTTTTAATAAACGATTTAAAAGCGCATGACCGTGTATTAGTTAAAGGATCACGTGGTATGAAATTAGAAGAAGTGGTAAATGCTTTAATTTCATAGAGATTAGTCGAGGGACCTTTTACTTATAAAAATGATTTGAATTAATACTAAAAGATTACAAAGAAGAGGTGGTTTTGTGTGTAAATACAAAATTGCCTTTTTCTTTTTATGTTAAATCTATAAATTTGAAACTAAATCAAGGTTAATTCTATGTACACACTTTATATAGGAAGTAGTTTGAATGTTTATATAATGTTTTACAAAAAGATGTAGTATTATAATGTCTAATTTCACATGTGTTTCAGTAAAATTTGTTGTGGAATGTTAACGATATACGTATTTTATAAAAAATTTTTTATAATGATTATTCGAATGATGCGTAACGCTTACATCTTATCTAATGCTAGCTTTTTGACAAAAATATGACAATCAATTAATGTGATTCTAATAAATATTCGCAAATTGCTTTATTGCGATTAAATTTTTTTGGTGGTACTATATAGAAGTTGATGAAATATTAATGAACTTATATGCAAAAGTATATTGAGAAATAAACAGGTAAAAAGGAGAATTATTTTGCAAAATTTTAAAGAACTAGGGATTTCGGATAATACGGTTCAGTCACTTGAATCAATGGGATTTAAAGAGCCGACACCTATCCAAAAAGACAGTATCCCTTATGCGTTACAAGGAATTGATATCCTTGGGCAAGCTCAAACCGGTACAGGTAAAACAGGAGCATTCGGTATTCCTTTAATTGAGAAAGTAGTAGGGAAACAAGGGGTTCAATCGTTGATTTTAGCACCTACAAGAGAATTGGCAATGCAGGTAGCTGAACAATTAAGAGAATTTAGCCGTGGACAAGGTGTCCAAGTTGTTACTGTATTCGGTGGTATGCCTATCGAACGCCAAATTAAAGCCTTGAAAAAAGGCCCACAAATCGTAGTCGGAACACCTGGGCGTGTTATCGACCATTTAAATCGTCGCACATTAAAAACGGACGGAATTCATACTTTGATTTTAGATGAAGCTGATGAAATGATGAATATGGGATTCATCGATGATATGAGATTTATTATGGATAAAATTCCAGCAGTACAACGTCAAACAATGTTGTTCTCAGCTACAATGCCTAAAGCAATCCAAGCTTTAGTACAACAATTTATGAAATCACCAAAAATCATTAAGACAATGAATAATGAAATGTCTGATCCACAAATCGAAGAATTCTATACAATTGTTAAAGAATTAGAGAAATTTGATACATTTACAAATTTCCTAGATGTTCATCAACCTGAATTAGCAATCGTATTCGGACGTACAAAACGTCGTGTTGATGAATTAACAAGTGCTTTGATTTCTAAAGGATATAAAGCTGAAGGTTTACATGGTGATATTACACAAGCGAAACGTTTAGAAGTATTAAAGAAATTTAAAAATGACCAAATTAATATTTTAGTCGCTACTGATGTAGCAGCAAGAGGACTAGATATTTCTGGTGTGAGTCATGTTTATAACTTTGATATACCTCAAGATACTGAAAGCTATACACACCGTATTGGTCGTACGGGTCGTGCTGGTAAAGAAGGTATCGCTGTAACGTTTGTTAATCCAATCGAAATGGATTATATCAGACAAATTGAAGATGCAAACGGTAGAAAAATGAGTGCACTTCGTCCACCACATCGTAAAGAAGTACTTCAAGCACGTGAAGATGACATCAAAGAAAAAGTTGAAAACTGGATGTCTAAAGAGTCAGAATCACGCTTGAAACGCATTTCTACAGAGTTGTTAAATGAATATAACGATGTTGATTTAGTTGCTGCACTTTTACAAGAGTTAGTAGAAGCAAACGATGAAGTTGAAGTTCAATTAACTTTTGAAAAACCATTATCTCGCAAAGGCCGTAACGGTAAACCAAGTGGTTCTCGTAACAGAAATAGTAAGCGTGGTAATCCTAAATTTGACAGTAAGAGTAAACGTTCAAAAGGATACTCAAGTAAGAAGAAAAGTACAAAAAAATTCGACCGTAAAGAGAAGAGCAGCGGTGGAAGCAGACCTATGAAAGGTCGCACATTTGCTGACCATCAAAAATAATTTATAGATTAAGAGCTTAAAGATGTAATGTCTTGAGCTCTTTTTTGTTTTCAATAATTGATTCTCTGTAGATATCAAAGTACTAACGTTTTAAAGGTTAAATATTTAATTGGATTGAGATCTGTATGCGGTTATATCATTCTGTGTAAATATGGTTCTCCACCAAATGTGGTGAGTATATAATTTAAAGAACTATTTTTAAATTAAGAATAATCGAACATAAATAAACTTTATGAAATTTCAGTATCATGTTCTTATAAAAAACAATAGGGCTTTTTGCTGACGCTAGTGCGCGATAAATAATAAGTTGAATATAAAAAAGATCACTGCCAATCATTCGTTTAATGGCAGCGATCTTTTTTATTTAATTATTTCTCTTTCCACTGCAACATTTGATAACCAATGCGTGGATGTGTTTTAATAATATCTTTTGCGTCCTCATGACATTGTGAAAGTTTTTGTCTTAATGATGTCATATGCACTCTTAAACTAGGCATTTCAGTCTTATTAACATAGCCATATATTTGTTTTAATATCATCTCATAAGTGAGTACTTTTCCTTTATGATTTGACAATAGTTCTAACAAGCTAAATTCATTTGGCGTCAAATGTACCTCCTGATTATTAATAACAACAGATTTGGAGCCAAAGTCGATGCTTAGCAAACCGTTAGTAAATACAATGTTAGTTTCTTGATGTGACTTAGCGATTCTCTCGATGACTCGTATTCGTGCCCGAAGCTCATCAACATTAAAAGGTTTAGTCATATAGTCATTCGCACCGTTATCTAAAGCTTGAATAATTGTTTGTTCTTCTTGTCTTGCACTTATTACAATGATAGGAATGTCAGTATGTTGCCTGATTTCTGAAATCAAACATAATCCATCTTTATCTGGTAAACCTAAATCTAATAAAATGACATCTGGTTTATCAATTTGAATTTTAAAGTGTGCTTGTGTGGCATTGTCGGCTGTAGTTACATTGTAATAATCTAAAGTTAATGCAACATCAAGTAAATGTGTGATTGCGTGATCATCTTCAATTATCAATATTTTAGATTGCATTATACGTCTCCTTCGTTAAAGTCTGTATATATATTGAAATAGAATATACTGCCGTGTGGTTGGTTCGGTTTATATTGTAAGTTTGATTGATGTTTGTGTAGGATAGTCTGTACTAAATATAAGCCTAGTCCCATGCTTTCTTTTTGGTTATCTTTAAAATATTTATTTGATCCTGTGTAAAAAGGCTCGAATATCTTTTGTTGTTCTTCTAAACTAATTCCAGGTCCTTCGTCTATAACGGCAAATTCGATTTGTTCATAGCTAGCATAACGAATAGATAAATTGATTTTGGTGTCAGTAGAAGTGTGTTTAACTGCATTTTCAATCAAATTGAATAAAGCTTGTAAAATCAACTTACTGTCAATGTGTATAAACTGTAAATTTACTGAGGATGATACAGTTATACGCTTTTTTAAATGGCGACGTTCTAAAATCATATCGATTTCTTCTACTAATTCACTAACGAGATAAGGTTGCAATTTTATCTGAACATTTGATGACTGTAATTTTGTTAATGATAAAATATTTGTCACTAATAGATATAAATACTGACTTTCTTGAAAACTATGTACAAGTAATTGTTCCTTTTCTATGATAGACATATCTTTACTATGTGATACTAAAATATCTAAATTTCCCATAATTGTTGTTAACGGTGTACGTATGTCATGCGAAATTGATCTTAAAAAATTTGAATGTGTCAGTTGACGTTCAGCCTGTAACATGGATTCTCTCGTTTGTTTAAGTAACGTCACATTTTCAACGGCGAGAGAAAGTTCATTTAACATTGATTCTAATATTGATGCATCATATGGATTAATCACTTGAGAACTTTGGTAATCAATGGCTAGAATGCCTTTAATCGGAGATGTGCCAATTGGTATCAACCATTTATTAATGCCTGGAAATGTATCTGTTGTTGCACCAGCTTGTCTTTCATTTTTAATTACCCAGCTTAATGCTTGTTCATGCTGTTGAGTCGTATTATCGATATGGTTTTGCAATGGTATTGTTTTAATTACTTTCGATTGATTGATAACGTATATAGTAATTGATTGTTGCAATAATTGATTAATTTGGTATCCAGCATTTATTAGTAAGTTTTCAACTGTATAAGTTTGTTTAATCGAATCATTAAATTGAAATAATAAATCTGTACGATAAAGTTGCTTTTTAGTAATGGAGTATTGGAATTTAATTTGTTTTAATAAAGCACTCGTTAAAATACTTGTTAAAATGCTAACGATAAATGTAATAGGATAGTCAAAGCGATATACTTCAAATGTATATCTAGGTTCCGTAAAAAAATAATTAAAAACAAATACGTTAATAATTGCTGCTAAAAAGCCAATGATGAAGGACCGCGTCCAAATGGATAATAAAATGATGCCGATGAGAAAAATCATTAAAATAATCGTACTAGACTCATGCTTATCAAGTTGATAAATCCACAGTCCCATCATTACACAAATTATTTGAATCAAAATCATTTTTAACATATCTATGGCGAAACGTTTGCCTTTAGGACGATAGGGTGATTTGTTCATTTTCAATTCAACAGGTATTTGTTTGATTGGAACGATTTCGATTTTATAGCTATGTTCAAAGGACATTAAATGGTCAATTAAAGGTGTATTGAAAAAGTCTCGCCACTTATTTCTAATATGTTGTCCGATAATTAATTTGGTTACATCTTGATTTTTACACCATTCGTCTAATCCTAATGCAACGGTTTGGCTATAAACTACTTTTACTTTTGCTCCTAATGATTTTGCAAGCATGAGATGTTGATGCACTTGCTTTTGACTATCTTTATATTGCCTGTTTTTTTCGAATACATCTATATAAATAGCAGTGAACTTCGCATGTTCTTTTTGAGCAATATGGAATGCCTCTTTAATTACTGCTTCATTATAAATGCTCCCACTAATTGCCACAGCAATATGAGGTTTGAGTGACGTTTTATGGTTGTGTCGGACTTTTTCTTTATCACTCATCAAGTCGGCAACTGTTCTTAACGTCAATGTACGCAGTTCGCTTAGGTGGGCATACGTAAAGAAATTACTAAATGCTACATCTAGCCTATCCTTTTTATATACCTTGCCAGCTTTTAAGCGTTTAATTAATTGTTCAGGTGAGATATCTACGACTTCTAATACATCGGCGCTCATTATGAAATAGTCGGGTACACGTTCTTTAACATGTACACCGGTCATCAGTTCAATTTGACTACTTAAACTTTCAATATGTTGAATGTTCAAAGTGGTATGAACATCGATACCATGATTTAAAATTTCTTCAATATCCATATATCGTTTCTCATGACGATCTCTAGAAATATTCGTATGTGCTAACTCATCGATAAGTACTATTGTCGGCGATTCTTCGATTATGCGGTCGACATCTAAATATTGAAAATGATGACTACCATGTTTAGTAAAATTGGTTGTGATTTTAGGTAATTGTTCAGCTAATGCATTTGTTTCATCACGCTGATGCGGTTCAATATATCCTATTTTAATATCAACGTTACTTTGAAATAGTTCAATGGCATTTGAAAGCATCTCAAATGTTTTACCAACACCTGGACTGTAACCGATGTAAATTGTTAAAGATCCACGCTTTTTTCCTATGTTTAGCGATTCAGTGTTTGACATAACCTTCACCTCGATAGCAATATCATAATATTCTTCACAATTAAATGCTATAAAATTTATTTCTGCATACACATCTTAATGATTTCTTAATAACTAAGTTTGAAAATTAATATTTCTCTCATAAACAAGTTGTTACGATGTTGTTGTGTTGTAAGGAGGTTATGGCAATGCTCATCGTTTTATTACTGGTAGTTATTGCATTAGTTTTGTATTTATTTTATGCCTTAATTCGTAGTGAAAAATTTTAGAAATATATTAAGTGAGGGTTATCATGGAAATAATTTTGTTTCTAACAATGATGGTTATGATTACGTATGTTTTTAGTGGATATCTATATCGCGTAGCATTGGTGCAATCGTCAAGAGTAGATTTAATATTTACTAGATTTGAAAATATGTGTTTTAAAATTATCGGCACAGATTTAGAACACATGTCAGCTAAAACATATGTCAAACATTTTCTGGCATTTAATGGATTTATGGGGTTTATAACATTTGTATTGCTAATAGTTCAGCAATGGCTTTTTTTAAATCCAAATCATAATTTAAACCAATCGATAGATTTAGCGTTTAATACAGCAATATCTTTTTTAACAAATAGTAATTTACAACACTATAACGGTGAATCAGATGTGACATATTTAACGCAAATGATTGTAATGACATATTTAATGTTTACATCTAGTGCATCAGGTTACGCCGTTTGTATAGCGATGTTGAGACGTTTAACTGGATTAACTAATATCATTGGTAATTTTTATCAAGATATTGTTCGGTTTATTGTCCGAGTACTTTTACCATTATCATGTTTAATTAGTATTTTATTGATGACTCAAGGTGTACCACAAACGTTGCATGCTAATTTAATGATTCGGACTTTAAGCGGACATATTCAACATATTGCATTTGGACCTATTGCATCACTTGAATCAATAAAACATCTTGGTACGAATGGTGGAGGATTTTTAGCAGGAAATTCTGCAACACCTTTTGAAAATCCAAATATTTGGAGCAATTTTATAGAAATGGGCAGTATGATGTTACTTCCTATGTCAATGTTGTTCTTATTTGGTCGCATGTTAAGTAGACATGGTAAACGAGTACATCGTCATGCGTTGATATTATTTGTCGCAATGTTTTTCATTTTTATAGCAATTCTTACATTAACTATGTGGAGTGAGTATCGTGGTAATCCAATACTAGCGAATTTAGGCATTTATGGACCGAATATGGAAGGTAAAGAGGTACGGTTTGGAGCAGGTTTGTCAGCACTATTTACAGTTATTACGACGGCATTTACAACGGGTTCTGTTAATAACATGCATGATAGCTTAACGCCTATAGGTGGATTAGGACCAATGGTATTAATGATGCTAAATGTTGTATTTGGTGGCGAAGGCGTAGGACTCATGAATTTATTGATATTTGTCTTACTGACGGTGTTTATATGCAGTTTGATGGTTGGTAAAACACCAGAATATTTAAATATGCCAATTGGCGCCCGTGAAATGAAATGTATTGTCTTAGTCTTTCTCATACACCCAATTTTAATTTTAGTATTTTCAGCACTTGCTTTTATGATTCCTGGAGCAAGTGAAAGTATAACGAATCCGTCTTTTCATGGTATTTCACAAGTTATGTATGAAATGACATCAGCTGCTGCGAACAATGGATCAGGGTTTGAAGGACTGAAAGATGATACAACATTCTGGAATATCTCTACAGGAATCATTATGTTGCTTTCTCGTTATATACCAATTATTTTGCAATTAATGATTGCATCAAGTTTAGTGAATAAAAAATCATACCATCAAGATAAATATACAATAGCGATTGATAAACCTTATTTTGGCGTATCACTAATCGTATTTATCGTTTTACTAAGTGGTTTGACATTTATTCCAGTACTATTACTTGGTCCTATTGGTGAATTTTTAACTTTAAAATAAAGTAAAGGGATGGAAAAAATGCATCATGTAAATAAATATTTCAATCAAACAATGGTGATAGAAGCTTTGAAAATGAGTTTTTATAAGCTGAATCTTAAACAATTAATAAAAAATCCGATAATGTTTGTCGTTGAGGTTGGAATGATTTTAACGTTGATATTAATATGTTTTCCTGACATATTTGGAACTAGCTATCTATCGCGAGGTTATTTGATTACAATTTTTATCATATTATTAATAACTATATTGTTTGCTAATTTTTCAGAAGCCTTTGCTGAAGGTCGTGGAAAAGCGCAAGCTGATAGTTTAAGACAAGCACAATCAAATTTAACTGCTCGATTGATAGAAGAAAATGGTGCGTATCGGATAGTGAACGCCACAGAGTTAAAAGCCGGACAAAATATTCGGGTAGAAAATGGAGAAACAATCCCTGCTGATGGCGTTGTAATAAATGGATTAGCAACCGTTGATGAATCTGCAATTACTGGTGAGTCTGCACCTGTGATAAAAGAATCAGGTGGCGATTTTGATGGAGTCATTGGCGGTACACTTGTAACATCTGATTGGTTAGAAATACGTGTTGAGAGTGAAGCGGGTACATCTTTTTTAGATAAAATGATTGCCTTAGTTGAAGGGGCGGAAAGAAATAAAACACCAAATGAAATTGCACTTTTTACATTATTAACAACGTTAACAATTATATTTTTAGTCGTTATTGTAACGTTATATCCAATAGCATCTTACCTGCATTTAATTTTACCTATTGCGATGCTCATTGCGTTAACAGTATGTTTAATACCAACGACAATCGGTGGTTTGTTATCGGCGATTGGTATTGCAGGCATGGATCGTGTTACTCAATTCAATGTATTAGCGAAAAGTGGGCGTGCTGTAGAAGTATGTGGAGATGTCGATGTAATGATTTTAGACAAGACAGGCACAATCACTTATGGCAATCGAATCGCTAGTGAATTTTTACCAGTGAATCAACAAATGCTTGAAAAATTGATAGTCGCTGCTTATATGTCATCAATCTACGATGATACGCCAGAAGGAAAAAGTATTGTACGATTAGCGAAGCAGATGTATATAAATGAGCTGCCTAAAGACATTGATGGCACATATAAGCCTTTTACAGCTGAAACTAGAATGAGCGGAATCATTACAAATGAAATATCGGTATTCAAAGGTGCACCTAATAGTATGATAAATCTTGTCAAACAACAACAAGGCAATATTCCTCTTAATATTGAGTCTCTCTGTATGGATGTATCGAGTAAAGGTGGCACACCATTAATAGTCATTGAAAACAATGTCATGCTTGGCGTGATTTATTTAAAAGATGTGATTAAAGATGGTCTTGTAGAACGATTTACTGAATTGAGAAAAATGGGGATTGAAACAGTTATGTGTACAGGTGATAATGCTTTAACAGCAGCTACAATTGCAAAAGAAGCCGGGGTTGATAGATTTGTTGCAGAGTGTAAACCCGAAGATAAAATTAAAGTCATCAAAGATGAACAAGCGAAAGGCCATATTGTTGCGATGACAGGAGATGGTACAAATGATGCACCTGCGCTAGCACAAGCGAATATAGGATTAGCTATGAACTCAGGGACAATTAGTGCTAAAGAGGCAGCTAATCTAATTGATTTAGATTCGAATCCTACAAAGTTAATAGAGGTTGTAAAAATAGGCAAACAATTATTAATGACGAGAGGTGCATTAACGACATTTAGTTTGGCTAATGACGTAGCAAAATACTTTGCAATTTTACCTGCACTAATGATGTCAACAATTCCAGAAATGACTTCACTAAATATTATGCATTTATCGTCACCTAAATCTGCAATTATATCAGCTTTGATATTCAATGCATTAATCATTGTTGCCTTAATTCCAATTGCCATGAAAGGTGTAAAAGTAAAGGGTTACAGCATTGATAGAATCTTTATAAATAATATGTTGATTTATGGATTAGGTGGATTAATCGTCCCGTTTTTAGGCATTAAATTAATAGATATGATTGTACAATTTTTTGTGTAAAGAGGAAGGAGCCTGTACCATGAATACGATAAGAAATAGTATTTGTTTAACGATAATAACTATGGTATTATGTGGATTTTTATTCCCGTTAGCTATCACGTTAATTGGTCAAATATTTTTTTATCAACAAGCAAATGGCAGTTTAATTACGTATGACAATCGTATAGTTGGATCAAAATTGATTGGACAGCACTGGACAGAGACACGATATTTTCACGGGAGACCGAGTGCAGTTGATTATAATATGAATCCTGAAAAATTATATAAAAACGGCGTATCTTCAGGTGGAAGTAATGAATCGAATGGAAACACCGAATTAATAGCACGCATGAAACATCATGTTAAATTTGGGAATTCAAATGTAACAATAGATGCTGCAACAAGTTCTGGGTCGGGCTTAGATCCGCATATTACGGTCGAAAATGCATTGAAGCAAGCACCTCGTATTGCTGATGCTCGTCATGTATCTACTTCAAGAGTGGCCGACTTGATTCAACATCGTAAGCAGCGTGGTGTGTTAACAAATGATTATGTGAATGTGCTTGAACTAAATATCGCTCTTGATAAGATGAAAGATTGATTATAGATGAAAGGCATCATGTTGATAAAATTATAACATGGTGTCTTTTTAGCAATTCAAGCACTTTCTGCTTAATTAAATTTTTAGATGTACCTTTAGGAAGAATAAATTAGCATGAAATATTCCATATGCTATAATTATCATCATATAAAAATAAAATGAAATAGATTATAAATCCGTATAATTTTTTATTTGGGGAGAGGGGTATATGTCAGATTATACTAAGTTGACTAAGAGTCCTAAGTCAGCATTGTTGTATTACTACATTACGAATGGCTTAGAATTTATATTGAGTGTAGCTGTGTATGTCATTTTTTATTTTATATGGTTAAGATTTGAATGGCCACATTACTTACTTTATATTTTGTTGGTTTTAGGTGCTCTGAGTACATTAAAATTATTTATTAAGCCTTTATGGCAATATCATTGTCGCTTTTATAAAGTTGATCAACTAAGTGTACAATATCGTACATCATTTTTTATATATAAAGAAGAAACGAGTCGAATTGAACGTTTACAATACTTGTCGATTAAATCTAATCCAATTAGTAAAGTGCTTAATTTGTATAAAGTTGGATTTATGACTGCAGGTCATACTATTTATTTACCGATGATGTCTCATGACGATGTTAAAATAATCGAAGAGAGAACTATGTCGAATTTGAGAGGGGTTGAAAGTGATGTCTGAACCTCAAAAATTACATCCGATTTCATATTTTAATGGCATAATCAATGCTATCAAACAAAACATAGTCGTCTTTTTTATTTTCATTATCTTTCAATTGAAAGATTTTGATTATACGAATCCCGAATCATATTTATGGATAGGTATTGTATTTGTATTCTTTTTAATATCATACATTTCTCAAATTGTCGGAATTATGAACACGCGATATTGGATTGAGGATAATTATTTCATTTTAACAACAGGTATTTTTAATAAAAAGCGTAAAGAATTAAATATAAAACGTATTCAGTCCGTTGATATGACACAAGGGGTCGTCAATCAAATTATTGGTGGTGTGGATTTACAAATCAAAACACCAAGTGATGGTATTGTCTTAAGTGTTATTTCGAAAAAACAAGGTGAATATCTTGAACGATATATTGATCAATTGCAAACAGAGTTGAAGACAGAAGTGGCGCAAAAGTCTAGTGCTGAGAAGAATGACAACTGTAATCATGACATTGAAGGTAATGTGGAAGACATCGCAGAAGGTCGCTTAGATGAAGTGCAGAACACTGATAGTATGCTTAATCAGAAAAATAAACGCATTCCTATATATCAGATGAATTTTAAAGAATCACTATTTATGGCAATGACCAGTGGCGCCATTGGTGTAACGTTAGCAGCTTTAGTACCGATTTACGGGGCTGTAAGAGAGTTGATCCCATGGTCGAAGCTAAATCATGAAATTAGTCAATGGGTTCAAATTGTAAGTATTTCAGTATTAATCATCATTTTACTAGTATTAATAGTGGCATATATTATTGGAACGATTATAACAATGATAAGATTTTATGGCTTTTCGGTGATGCTTGAAAATGAGCAACTTAAAATTGAATATGGTCTCTTTAACAAGAAGAAAGTAACTGTACCAACGAAACGATTGCAAGCTATTGTTGAACGTCAGTCATATATACGAAGATTATTTGGCTACACAGCAATACATTTTATCATCACAAGTGATTTTGAAAATAAAAAAATCGAAGATGATGACAATGATTCAGGTAGTGTGCCGATATTGCCGTTTATTAAACGAGACAAAGCATATCAAATTATCCAGAATTTAGTACCAGATTTATCTTATCAACAAGTTAATGAAGGTATGCCTTTGTCAGGTTTCCACAGACACTTTTTAATACCTAGTATTATTGTCATAGCTATGGCAGGTATAGGCTGTTATTTTTGGAATCAATTATTATTGTTATTTACGATTATAACAATAGTCATTATTGGTTTATTTGTGATCAAAGGATATCTTTATGTCAAACATGCGGGTTTTAAAATGACAGAAGAACAAATTACTATCCAGAATTTCGAGCTATTGAAACGAAATATTTATTATTTTAAAGCGCATCACATTATAGGATTTGACACTTGGCAACATACATTACTTAAACGCAACAATTTAAATAATTTTAGCTTTATTGTTGCTAAAGGTGTGGGAGCCCAATCGATTAACTTAAAATACGCAAGAAGTGAAGATGCAAATAAATTGAAATCATGGTATTTAAGAGGTGAAAATGATGAGGGATTATAATTTTATGTCACCACACGCTAAAAAAGTGATGAGGTTAAGTGCTGTGCTGTTTTGGATACCCATAGCGCTTGTACTTTTAATCGCATTTAATATTTTGAACTGGCTATTTTGGGAGATTTTAGATAACCATTTATCCATTGTTAGTAGTGTGATTATAATATTACTTGTTGCTGTTTTCACGCTTGTTATAGCGCCAGTCTATCGATATAAGCACTGCAGATATGCATTTGAAAAACACCATTTGCGTGTACGAAACGGCATTTTATTTTTGGATGAAAAGGTAATACCATATTTTCGTATTCAAAATATTGATATCGATGTTGGTCCTATAATGAGACGCTATCGATTAGCAACTTTGACCCTTTATACAGCGGGTGGTCAAGCTGAAATTGAATTAATAGATAGAAGTGAAGCACGTAGATTGAAACGATGGTTAAATAACGAGAGACATTTAGAAAACAATAAAAATGAGGAATAATCAATGATACATGGAATTGGTGTAGATTTAATCGAAATCGATCGAATACAAGCGTTATATAGTAAGCAACCAAAATTGGTTGAGCGGATTTTAACTAAAAATGAACAGCACAAATTCAACAATTTCACACATGAGCAACGTAAAATTGAATTTTTAGCTGGCAGGTTTGCTACAAAAGAAGCGTTCAGTAAAGCATTAGGCACAGGCTTAGGAAAACATGTAGCTTTTAACGATATAGACTGTTACAACGACGAACTTGGCAAACCAAAGATTGATTACGAAGGGTTTATCGTACATGTTAGTATCTCACACACTGAGCATTATGCGATGAGCCAAGTTGTTTTAGAAAAGTCAGCATTTTAAATTTGTTATACAATGATAATTAAGATCTAGTTTTAAAACGTGTGGGAATTACAGGAGGAAGTAATATGTCGGATAAATATTATAGATCTGCGTATATGAATGTAGATTTAAACGCTGTTGCATCAAATTTCAAAGTATTCAGTACATTGCATCCAAATAAAACAGTGATGGCTGTCGTTAAAGCCAATGCCTATGGACTAGGTAGTGTTAAAGTAGCACGTCATTTAATGGAAAATGGCGCCACATTTTTTGCTGTAGCAACGTTAGATGAAGCGATAGAACTTAGAATGCATGGGATTACTGCTAAAATTTTAGTCTTAGGTGTGTTACCAGCTAAAGATATTGATAAAGCGATACAACACCGAGTTGCCTTAACGGTTCCGTCTAAACAGTGGTTGAAAGAAGCAATTAAAAACATTTCTGGTGAGCAAGAGAAAAAGTTATGGTTGCACATTAAATTAGATACAGGAATGGGACGTTTAGGTATTAAAGATACTAAAACGTATCAAGAAGTGATTGAAATCATTCAACAATATGAGCAACTTGTATTTGAAGGCGTGTTTACACACTTTGCCTGTGCTGACGAACCAGGAGATATGACAACTGAACAATATCAACGTTTTAAAGATATGGTCAATGAAGCAATTAAACCTGAATATATACATTGTCAGAACTCAGCAGGCTCTCTATTAATGGATTGCCAATTCTGTAATGCAATAAGACCAGGAATTTCCCTTTATGGATATTATCCATCAGAGTATGTACAGCAAAAAGTTAAAGTACACCTTAAACCAAGTGTGCAATTAATTGCTAATGTAGTTCAAACAAAGACGCTACAAGCGGGTGAGTCTGTAAGTTATGGTGCAACTTATACAGCTACTGACCCAACTACAATAGCATTGTTACCTATTGGATATGCAGATGGCTATTTACGCATAATGCAAGGTAGCTTTGTAAATGTAAATGGTCATCAATGCGAAGTTATTGGTCGCGTATGTATGGATCAGACAATTGTTAAAGTGCCAGATCAAGTTAAAGCTGGAGATTCGGTGATTTTAATAGATAATCATAGAGAAAGTCCACAGTCGGTAGAGGTGGTAGCTGAAAAGCAACATACTATTAATTATGAAGTGCTTTGTAACTTGTCGAGACGTTTGCCGCGAATCTATCATGATGGTGATCAACGTTTTGTAACAAATGAATTGTTAAAATAATATGGTCAGTGCATATAAAATTTGTTATCATTAGAGTAATTAAAGGTCATTTAATAACTTTTGGAATCAATTGGAGGTTCTCATATGTTATCTTTTAGTCAAAATAGAAGTCATAGCTTAGAACAATCTTTAAAAGAAGGATATTCACAAATGGCTGATTTAAATCTCTCCCTAGCGAACGAAGCTTTTCCGATAGAGTGTGAAGCATGCGATTGCAACGAAACATATTTATCTTCTAATTCAACGAATGAATGATTAGACGAGGAGATGTTTATTTAGCAGATTTATCACCAGTACAGGGATCTGAACAAGGGGGAGTCAGACCTGTAGTCATAATTCAAAATGATACTGGTAATAAATATAGTCCTACAGTTATTGTTGCGGCAATAACTGGTAGGATTAATAAAGCGAAAATACCGACACATGTAGAGATTGAAAAGAAAAAGTATAAGTTGGATAAAGACTCAGTTATATTATTAGAACAAATTCGTACACTTGATAAAAAACGATTGAAAGAAAAACTGACGTACTTATCCGATGATAAAATGAAAGAAGTAGATAATGCACTAATGATTAGTTTAGGGCTGAATGCAGTAGCTCACCAGAAAAATTAGGCGTCTATTATATGTATTTTTCAGAGATAAATAAAATATTGATATAAAAGACAATAACTTTATAATAATTATAACTATTTCTAAATTCTGTACGAAGAATTTTCTTATAAACAAAGATTTTAGCAAATACCAGTTATGATATTCATATTTTTTATTATAAAAGGATGTCTTAAGTTTTTTAGGCTTTAGGTATTCCATCCTAAAGTTTTTTTTAGCTTAAAAGTATCATCTACAGCAAAATTGCAAACGACAAAATTGATAAGTGCAATTAAATAAATGTTAGTAAGTGAATCATAATTATCCTTGCTTAAGCATTTGCTTTGTAAGGGAAGTGAGGAGGCAACTAATCGTGGAAGAATTTAAGCAACATTATAAGGGTTTAATTGATGAAAGTTTAACGTGCCAAGATAAAGTAGAATTGATAAAAAAGTGTGAGAAATACACTGACGAAGTGATTCGTAAGGACGTCTTGCCTGAAGACATTGTCGATATTCACAAAAACTATATATTGACGTTAAACTTAACGCGTGAAGATGTGTTCAAGACATTAGATGTCTTACAAGAAATCGTTAAAGGCTTTGGTTATAGTTATCGAGATTATCAAAGATTGGTAGATAAACTTCAAGTTCACGATAAAGAGATAGACTTAGCTTCTAGCTTACAACAAACAATGCTTAAAACAGATATTCCACAATTTGATAGTATTCAAATTGGCGTTATTTCAGTGGCGGCACAAAAAGTAAGTGGAGATTATTTTAATTTAATTGACCATAACGATGGCACAATGAGCTTTGCTGTTGCAGATGTCATTGGAAAAGGTATACCAGCTGCTTTAGCAATGAGTATGATAAAGTTTGGCATGGATTCTTATGGACACTCACAATTACCGAGTGATGGTTTAAAACGTTTAAATCGTGTTGTTGAAAAGAATATTAATCAAAATATGTTCGTCACAATGTTTTATGGTTTATATGAAGAAATGAACCATTTATTGTATTGTAGTTCAGCTGGTCATGAGCCTGGATATATTTATCGCGCTGAAAAAGAAGAATTTGAAGAAATTTCAGTTAGAGGTAGAGTGTTAGGAATCAGTTCACAAACACGATATCAACAACAAGAAATTCCAATATACCTTGATGATTTAATTATCATTTTAACGGATGGTGTGACTGAAGCTAGAAATAGTGAAGGTACCTTTATAGATAAACAAAAACTTTTAGAATATATTAAAAAACATAAACATATGCACCCACAAGATATTGTTCAAATTATCTATGAAGCAATTTTAAAGCTTCAAAACCCAAATAAAAAAGATGATATGACTATTTTGATTATAAAAAGAGTAAATTAATTTAAAAAAGAAGATTAGAAATTATTTCGATGGGTATATAATAATTTGAAATATAAATATGGTGGATACAGCGCTTAAAATGAAGATAAATATTTTTAATAAGTAGGAGTGTAATGAAATGAATCTTAATATAGAAACAACCACTCAAGATAAATTTTACGAAGTTAAAGTCGGTGGAGAATTAGATGTTTATACTGTGCCTGAATTAGAAGAGGTTTTAACACCTATGAGACAAGATGGAACTCGTGATATTTATGTTAATTTAGAAAATGTGAGTTATATGGATTCGACAGGTTTAGGTTTATTCGTAGGTACATTAAAAGCATTAAACCAAAATGATAAAGAACTATACATTTTAGGTGTGTCAGATCGTATCGGTAGACTATTTGAAATTACTGGTCTTAAGGATTTAATGCATGTTAATGAAGGAACGGAGGTCGAATAACATGCAATCTAAAGAAGATTTTATCGAAATGCGCGTGCCAGCATCGGCAGAGTATGTAAGTTTAATTCGTTTAACACTTTCTGGCGTTTTTTCGAGAGCTGGTGCTACATATGATGATATTGAAGATGCCAAGATTGCAGTTAGTGAAGCTGTGACAAATGCAGTTAAACATGCATACAAAGAAAATAACAATGTGGGCATTATTAACATATATTTTGAAATTTTAGAAGATAAAATTAAAATTGTTATTTCTGATAAAGGTGACAGTTTTGATTATGAAACAACTAAATCAAAAATAGGTCCTTACGATAAAGACGAAAATATAGACTTTTTACGCGAAGGTGGCCTAGGTTTATTTTTAATCGAATCTTTAATGGATGAAGTCACAGTATATAAAGAATCTGGTGTGACAATCAGTATGACTAAGTATATAAAAAAAGAGCAGGTGCGAAATAATGGCGAAAGAGTCGAAATCAGCTAATGAAATTTCACCTGAGCAAATTAACCAATGGATTAAAGAACACCAAGAAAATAAGAATACAGATGCACAGGATAAGTTAGTTAAACATTACCAAAAACTAATTGAGTCATTGGCATATAAATATTCTAAAGGACAATCACATCACGAAGATTTAGTTCAAGTTGGTATGGTTGGTTTAATAGGTGCCATAAATAGATTCGATATGTCCTTTGAACGGAAGTTTGAAGCCTTTTTAGTACCTACTGTAATCGGTGAAATCAAAAGATATCTACGAGATAAAACTTGGAGTGTACATGTTCCGAGACGTATTAAAGAAATTGGGCCAAGAATCAAAAAAGTGAGCGATGAACTAACCGCTGAATTAGAGCGTTCACCTTCTATCAGTGAAATAGCTGATCGATTAGAAGTCTCAGAAGAAGAAGTGTTAGAAGCAATGGAAATGGGACAAAGTTATAATGCGTTAAGTGTTGATCATTCCATTGAAGCTGATAAAGATGGTTCAACTGTTACGCTATTAGATATTATGGGGCAACAAGATGACCATTATGACTTAACTGAAAAACGTATGATTTTAGAAAAAATATTACCTATATTATCTGATCGCGAACGAGAAATCATACAATGTACGTTTATTGAAGGATTGAGTCAAAAAGAGACAGGTGAGCGTATCGGTTTAAGTCAAATGCATGTATCACGACTTCAGAGAACGGCAATTAAGAAATTACAAGAAGCAGCACATCAATAGAATTTGTTTATTAATGATACGTTTTATAATGAAAAATCCATATAATTATCCCTTGATTATTAAATTGAAATCGAGGGGTATTTTTAATTTAATTAAGATTTTCGAATTAATACATTATTAGTGTAGTTTAATGTGTATCCACATAAATGTCGCGATATAGTATTAATAATTTAAGTGAAGAAGATATCTAATTGTCGTTTTAAATAGGTGGGTTGCTATTAGAATAAAAAAAGTAGTCTTAGATTATGAAATTTAGAAATGATGGTGTGTCATTTTCAATAATCTTAGTGCGTTTTAAAATATAGTATGACCTAATCATTCGTTTTAAATGTTTTGGAAGTGAAAATTACATTAAGTATCATACCTTAATAGAAGTATTTTAGAATATGTTAAAATAAATGAGTAAATTTAAGAAAAAGTGTGGGTTAAGTAAATGGACAATCAATTGATTAATTCAATCATAGAGAAATATCAATTTAGTAAAAAACAAATTGAAGCAGTATTAACACTGCTAGAAGAAAAAAATACAGTACCATTTATTGCGAGGTATCGAAAAGAGCAAACTGGTGGACTAGATGAAGTTCAAATAAAGCAAATTGATGACGAATACCAATATATGGTCAATTTACAAAAACGTAAAGAAGAAGTTATCAAAAATATAGAACAGCAAGGATTACTTACTGAGGAATTAAAGAAGGATATTTTAAAACAGAACAAATTACAACGTGTTGAAGACCTATATAGGCCTTTTAAACAAAAGAAAAAGACAAGGGCAACTGAGGCGAAACGTAAAGGGTTAGAGCCATTAGCGATATGGATGAAGGCACGTAAACATGAAGTCTCAATTGAAGAAAAAGCACAACAATTTATAAATGAAGAAGTGCAATCGGTTGAAGATGCTATCAAAGGTGCACAAGATATTATTGCGGAACAAATTTCAGATAATCCTAAATATAGAACAAAAATTTTAAAAGATATGTATCATCAAGGTGTGTTAACTACATCTAAAAAGAAAAATGCTGAAGATGAAAAAGGTATTTTTGAAATGTACTATGCATATAGTGAGCCAATTAAACGCATTGCTAATCATAGAGTTTTAGCTGTTAATCGTGGTGAAAAAGAGAAAGTATTATCTGTAAAGTTTGAATTCGATACGACATCAGTAGAGGATTTCATTGCACGTCAAGAAATCAATCATAATAATGTAAATCGCAGTTATATTTTAGAGGCGATTAAAGATAGCTTGAAACGCTTAATTGTCCCTTCGATAGAGCGTGAAATCCATGCTGATTTAACTGAAAAAGCTGAAAATCATGCAATAGATGTTTTTAGTGAAAACTTAAGAAATCTATTACTGCAACCTCCAATGAAAGGTAAACAAATATTAGGCGTAGATCCAGCATTTAGAACAGGTTGTAAATTAGCAGTCATTAACCCATTCGGTACTTTTATAGCAAAAGGTGTGATTTATCCGCATCCACCAGTTTCTAAAAAAGAGGCAGCAGAGAAGGATTTTGTACAAATGGTTAAAGCGTATGATGTGCAATTAATTGCAATTGGCAATGGTACTGCAAGTCGTGAAACAGAACAATTTGTTGCAGATTTAATTAAAAAGCATCAGTTGCCAGTACAATTCATCATTGTCAATGAAGCGGGCGCTTCAGTATACTCAGCATCAGAAATTGCTAGAGATGAATTTCCTGATTTTCAAGTGGAAGAAAGAAGTGCCGTATCAATTGGACGACGCGTTCAAGATCCATTAAGTGAATTAGTTAAAATCGATCCTAAATCTATTGGTGTCGGACAATACCAGCATGATGTTAATCAAAAAGCACTAGAAAATGCATTAACTTTCGTTGTTGAAACAGCAGTTAACCAAGTAGGTGTTGATGTCAATACAGCATCATCATCATTATTACAATATGTGTCTGGTCTAAGTTCGCAAATTGCTAAAAATATAATTGCATATAGAGAAGAAAATGGCGCAATAAAGCATAATAAAGAGTTAAGCAAGATTAAGCGTTTGGGTGCTAAAACTTTTGAGCAGAGTATAGGATTTTTAAGAATAGTAGACGGTTCAGAGCCATTGGATAATACATCGATTCATCCCGAAAGCTATAAAGTAACGTATCAGTTATTAGATAAACTCGGATTTGGTGGCAATGATTTAGGTAGTGATGCATTAAAAGCTAAATTAAATTCATTGGATATGGATGAACTGGCGATTGAATTACAAGTCGGTGTACCTACATTAGAGGATATTATTAAATCCTTGAAAGCACCTAATCGAGATCCAAGGGACGAGTTTGAAACACCAATCCTTAAATCCGATGTGCTATCAATTGAAGATTTACAAGAAGGAATGAAATTGAGTGGTACAGTTAGAAATGTAGTAGATTTTGGAGCATTTGTAGATATAGGTGTTAAACAAGATGGACTTGTCCATGTTTCGAAACTTTCTAAGAAGTTCGTAAAAAATCCAATGGATATTGTCAGTGTTGGTGATATCGTTGACGTTTGGATTTACAGTATTGACAAAAATAAAGACAAAGTATCATTAACGATGATTGATCCACATGAATAATGACAAACTTCAGCGAATGGTTGAGAATCTTTCGGAAGAAAAATTTGGACGTACGTTTCGACATTGTGCATATTTTAATAAAAGGTTACGTACAACAGGCGGACGTTATCTTTTAAAGTCCCATGATATTGAAATTAATCCAAAACAATATGAGCATTATGGAGAAGATGCTGTTGTAAAAATTATACTGCACGAATTGTGTCATTATCACTTGCATATTGCTGGTAAAGGTTATCAACATAAAGATCAAGATTTTAAACGATTGAGCCAACAGGTTGGAGCGCCTAGATTTTGTAACAGCATTGAAAGCTATCAACAACGGGCAAATTATGAATATTATTGCACTAAATGTCATGCAAAATATATACGTATCCGTAAAGTTGATACGAATCGTATGCGTTGCGGACATTGCAATGGAAAATTAAGAATGAAAAGACAATTGAAATAAGTACAATACAAATAGAGCTAATTCGTGTATATGTAAGATTATTTATGAGTTGTATGGAATTTATATAGAATTTATCAGTGAGTTATTTTGATTGGTAAACATAGTAATTGAATAAGAAGAAATTGTGTTTATAAAATGTTTAAAGCCGAGATTGTCGTAATTTAATACTTCGCAATCTCGGCTTTTCTACTTATGATATAGGTAATGGCATAAATTGTGGCTTGATAGGATGAAATTAAAATGATTAGATTAAAAATCTTGGCGTATTTTAGTAATAATTAATATATAAACTTTACCCAATTAAAGCTTTAAAGTAGCACAAAAGATAATTATACATTTTTCATGACATTTTGATTGAACTTTTCTATTGACTGTACAGCTTATAGTTAGTATGATTAAACACGTTCCTTAAAAAAGAACAAATTAAATAAACTTTGATTTGAAAGACAGTCAATTCTAAATTTAATTTATAAAATATGTTGACAATAAGTTCTAAATGTTTTATTATAAATAGCGTTGTGTTAACAACTGATAACACAAATTAATTTAATGTAAAAAAACGATTAAAAGTTATTGACAAATATTTTTAAACATAATATAATAAATAACGTTCTGAAAAACGAAGATGTTTTAAATGCCTATATCCGCGGTCGTGGCGGAATGGCAGACGCGCTAGGTTGAGGGCCTAGTGGGAGAAATCCCGTGGAGGTTCAAGTCCTCTCGGCCGCATCAAAATTCTTAATTTAAATAAGCGGGTGTAGTTTAATGGCAAAACCTCAGCCTTCCAAGCTGATGTTGTGGGTTCGATTCCCATCACCCGCTCCATAGATAATTTTAATGAACATTGAAAACTGAATGACAATATGTCAACGTTAATTCCAAAAACGTA
>ERZ1023225.18-NODE-18-length-130351-cov-8.564967_pt1 | contig 130351 bp, 133 predicted proteins | sample MGYA00380450_ERZ1023225 | MGnify/ENA primary metagenome ERZ1023225 (study PRJEB33173, sample SAMEA4830413) | metagenome | study: EMG produced TPA metagenomics assembly of the PRJEB25223 data set... | reverse complement strand
AAAGTGGGACTTTAGAAGCTGACGAACTAAACGAGCGACGAAACGAGCTTACGAGTGGTAAGTGAGTAAGAAGAACGTGCAAGTGAGGAAAGATGCGAGCGCTTGTCTTGCGGCAAGAAAGGTCTTTAGCGCCGAAGGTAGCAGACTTACGTTCCGCAAGAGTAGGACGTTGCCAGGCAATTAAAGACCCAAAAGGGTCTTTTTTTATGAGGAAAATCTTAATTTCAACCGGAAATAATTGGAAGTCATTGTCAATTTTCGACAGCGTAGATGGGCAATACGCTATATATAACCACTATTAACTCAATAGAGTAAGCGGTGGTGCTTTAAAGGAAAAATAACCAGATTTATATGAGTTTATGAGTAGTTCTTTAAATATGTTAAAATATAATGAAAATTAAAGTTTGAAAAGTGGGTGTTGTATGTCACTGCCATTACAGAAAAAGTTTAATGAGTTATTAGAAAGAAAACCAATTTCTATGCATGTCCCGGGACATAAAAATGCGACAATAGGTTATATTAATCAACTAAAGTTTGAAATGGATATGACAGAAATAACGGGTTTAGATGATTTACATCATCCTGAAGGTGTTATAGCACAAAGCATGGCCAATGTGAAAAAACATCCTGATTATGATGCATTTTATTTAGTCAATGGGACAACATCAGGTATTTTATCAGTTATACAAGGTTTCTTAAATGTTCAAGGTCGATATGTTGTTGCAAGAAATGCGCATAAGTCTGTTTTTCATGCTTTAGATTTAGTTCATGAACCATGTCGATTATTGGGTATGGCTATGAGTATAAAAACAAAACAATATTTGGGCCCTCAGCAAAGCACACTGTTCCAACAATTAAATGATACGAAGTTATTAGTTCTTACATACCCAAACTATTATGGGGAATGTTTTGATATTGAAGAGATACTAGACTATACAAAGATTCATCAAATACCTACGTTAATAGACGAAGCACATGGTGCACACTTTGATTTACCAGGTTTCCCAAAGTCTTCGTTGAATTTAGGAGCAGATTATGTTGTGCAGTCATATCATAAAACATTGCCGTCACTAACAATGAGTTCAATAATATTTATTCATAAAAATGCACCGCAGCGTGAAAAGGTCTTGAAATATTTAACGTATTTTCAATCTTCAAGTCCTTCGTATCTTCTCATGAATAGTTTAGAGTTAGCGCATGATTTTTATGAAAATTATAATACTAACTTGTTTTTTGAAAAAAGAGAGAAATGTATTTACGCTATTGAGTCTATAGGCATGCGTGTAGTTGAAGTAAGTGACCCATTGAAGTTGAATATACAATGTACGGGCTATTCAGGTATTGAATTACAACAGTTTTTTGAAAGCAAAGATATTTATGTAGAATTAGCAGATGAATATCAAGTACTATTCGTTTTACCTCTGTGGCATGAAGGTGACCAATATCCATTTGAAGACTTAATCGACAGAGTAAAACAAATAGAAGTAGAAAAAAGGTTCAATAACATAGATTATGACATTCCTGATTATAAAATGTGTGGTTTGTATCAGCCTGGTGAAATAGCAAAAGTTAAAACTATAGATATCAATGAAGCTGAAAATCAAATTTTAGCAGTGAATCTTGTACCTTATCCACCAGGTATACCAGTAATGCTAAAAGGAGAAATAATAACAGAAAATATGATAAAATTAATGAATTATTGGTGTGAACACCACATAAGAGTAGAAGGAATAAAAAAACATAAAATTGAAATTAAGGATGAATAAAATGTCAGCTTTTATAACTTTTGAAGGCCCTGAAGGTTCAGGGAAAACGACTGTCATACAGCAAGTAGCCAAAAAATTAGAAAATGAATATGAAGTTGTACTTACCAGAGAGCCAGGCGGTGTAAAAACTGGAGAGCAAATTCGTGAAGTATTGCTTGAAGGAGATGATATGGATGATCGAACAGAAGCATTATTATTTGCTGCTTCTAGACGTGAACATCTCGTAGGTAAGGTAATTCCATCATTAGAGAGTGGTAAATTAGTATTATGTGATAGATATATTGATAGTTCTTTAGCATATCAAGGCTATGCTCGGGGAATAGGAATAGAAGAAGTGAAATCTATTAATGAATTTGCTATTAATGGTTTGTATCCGGATATTACGATATATCTTAATGTTAGCGTAGACGTTGGAAGGGAAAGAATCTTGAAAAATCAACGAAATCAAAATCGTTTAGATCAAGAGGATGTGAAATTTCATGAAAAAGTAGTTGAAGGTTATAAAAAAATTATTCATAATGAGTCTGAACGCTTTATGGTAATAGACGCAGATCAGAGTGTAGAAAAAGTTGTTAATGCAACGTATGAATCTATCATGAAATACTTAGAAAAATTATGATATAATACTGGGAAGAGGTGTTTAATATGAAAATGATTATAGCAATCGTACAAGATCAGGATAGTCAAGAACTTTCAGATAAACTTGTAAAACATAACTTTAGAGCAACGAAACTTGCAACAACAGGTGGTTTTTTAAGAGCAGGTAATACAACATTTTTATCTGGTGTTGAAGATGACCGAGTTGATGAAATGCTAAAAGTTATTAATGACACTTGTGGTAATAGAGAGCAACTTGTATCACCTATAACACCAATGGGTGGCAGTGCAGATTCTTATATTCCATATCCGGTTGAAGTAGAGGTTGGAGGAGCAACGGTATTTGTAATGCCAGTTGATGCTTTCCATCAATTTTAGAATCATGGTTGCTATATATAGTGGCCTTTCAAATTACATTTCCACTTAAGATTAAATTGTCATGAACTTAAGTAATGTGATTTGTAAGGTTACTATGTATAAGCAGCCTTTTTATATAAAGGAGTAACTTTATGATGGATGAGTTAGAAAGACTGACAAAAGCGTATCAATCAAGTAAACTGTCGCACGCTTATTTATTTGAGGGTGATGATGGACAATCCATGCAGCAAGTCGCAATTGATTTCACGAAATTAATCCTATGTGACCGAGACAATCAATGTCAGTTAAAAGTAGAAACATTTAATCATCCAGATTTTATGTATATATCTTCCGAAGAAACTACGATTAAAAAAGACCAAGTAGAACAATTAGTACATCATATGAATCAACTACCTATCGAGGGTGACTATAAAGTATATATTATTGAATCTTTTGAGAAGTTAACCGTTCAAGGTGAAAATAGTATTTTAAAATTTTTAGAAGAACCACCCGATAATACGATAGCTATTTTATTAACAACGAAACCAGAACAAATTTTAGATACTATTCATTCTAGATGTCAGCATGTATATTTTAAGCCAATAGATAAGTCTATCTTTATAGAAAGGTTAATCGAACGCGAAATTTCGCGTCCTGTAGCAGAAGTGCTAAGTACATATACAACACAAATTGAAACTGCAGTGGCGATAAATGAAGAGGCAGACCTGATGGCGTTGCGTAAAAGTATTATAAAATGGTGCCAGTTGTTGTTAACAAATCGTTCAATGGCGTTGATAGCGATTGTCGATTTATTAAAGCAGGCTAAAAATCGTCGTTTACAGTTAGTTACATTAGCCGCAGTTAATGGTTTCTTTGAAGATGTTATGCATGCTAAGGTAGGAATGGATGATGAGTTCATATATCGTGATATGCATGAAGAAGTGAAAGTATTTTCTAAAAAATTAACATATAATCAAATTATTTTGATGTATGATCAAATAACAGAAGCACATAAAAAATTAAACCAAAATGTTAATCCGACATTAGTATTTGAACAGATTGTGATAAAAGGGGTGAGTTAAACATGCAAAATGTAGTAGGAATTGATTTTCAAAAATCAGGGAAAATGGAATACTATTCGCCAAAAAATTTCGATTTAAATGTAGATGATTGGGTGGTAGTTGAGTCTAAAAGAGGATTAGAGATGGGGCGTGTAAAATATGCTCCGTTAGATGTTGCAGATGAAGATGTAACACTACCTTTAAAAGAAATCGTCCGTCATGCAACAGATGAAGATTTAAGTCAATATGAGCAAAATGAAAAAGATGCCGAAGAGGCAATGACATTATGCAAAAATACGATTCAACAGCAGAGTCTAGAAATGAGACTAGTGAATTGTGAATTTACATTAGATAAATCAAAAGTGATTTTTAATTTTACATCGGATGAACGTGTTGATTTTAGAAAATTAGTAAAAGTGCTAGCTCAAAAACTAAAAACACGTATTGAATTAAGACAGATAGGTGTTAGAGATGAAGCGAAATTACTCGGTGGTATCGGACCGTGTGGACGTTCTTTATGCTGTGCTACGTTTTTAGGTGACTTTGAACCAGTATCTATAAAAATGGCAAAAGATCAAAATTTATCTCTTAATCCTACTAAAATTTCAGGAGCTTGCGGTCGTTTAATGTGTTGTCTTAAATATGAAAATGACTATTATGAAGAAGCGCGCGCTCAATTACCTGATGTAGGAGAAGCTATTAAAACGCCAGAAGGTAATGGTAAAGTGATTGGCCTAAACATCTTAGATATTTCTATGCAAGTAAAAGTGGAAGGACTTGAACAGCCACTTGAATATAAAATGGAAGAATTAGAGACATTAAATTAGGAGGCCAAAATAACATTGAATCGTAGCGACATATTTGAAAAATTAGCGAATTTAGAATCAAATATTAATCAAATCAATACGGATATGGTTAATTTGAAAAATCTTACGGTTGAATTAATTGAAGAAAATGTCGCCTTACAAATCGAGAATGAGAATCTAAAAACATTGATAGATAAGGAAGAACAATCTAAAAATGTAGCGCAAGGTAATAAACCCCCTGTTAAACAACCACTTCGCAGTAAAGATAATTTGGCTATGCTTTATAAAGAAGGTTTTCATATTTGTAATGGTGAATTATTTGGGAAACATAGAAAAGGCGATGATTGCTTATTCTGTCTCGAAGTATTAACTGAATAAAAGTTGGTACAGAACAAAATCAATAGTAGTCATATGTAATTGAGGATGAGCAGTAACGGTAGGCTTGATTATTAAGCATCGTTAGCTTATCCTCTTTTTTGGAGGTTAGAAAGATGCTTTTAGCAGATGAAAGATTAGATTATTTAACAAAAGAAAACTTAAGCATTATACAAAATGATGAAGTGTTTTCTTTTTCTACAGATGCACTATTACTCGCGCATTTTACAAAAGTTAAAAAGCAAGATACGATTATGGATTTGTGTTCAGGAAATGGAGTTATTCCTCTATTACTTTCAGATAAAGGGCAGCAAAATATAGATGCTATAGAGATTCAGCAACAACTAGTTGATATGGCACAAAGAAGCGTCGCATATAATCAATTAGATGATAGGATCCACATGTATCATATGGATTTAAAGGACGCACATCAACAGTTCAAGCCTTCACAATATAGCCTTGTTACTTGTAATCCACCTTACTTTAAAGTCAATCAACAACATCAACATCAAAAAGATGCGCATAAAATAGCTAGGCATGAGATAATGTGTACATTAGAAGATTGTTGTTTAGCAGCGAGACATTTATTAAAGCAAGGTGGACGTATGGTAATGGTTCATAGGGCGGAACGTCTTATGGATGTCTTAAGTTATATGAGATCATATCAAATTGAGCCTAAAAAACTTTGTTTTGTATACAGTAAACAAGATAAAGTGGCGCAGACAATAGTTGTGGAAGGTAGAAAAGGTGGTAACCAAGGTTTGGACATACAGCCACCATTTTATATTTATAATAATGATGGCACTTACACCGAGGAAATGAGAGAAATATATTATGGATAAGCATTTTATTTATATAGTTAAATGTAAAGATGGTAGTTTATATACGGGTTATGCAAAAGATGTTACACAGCGAGTAGCTAAACATAATAATGGACAAGGTGCTAAATATACGAAAATAAGACGTCCGGTACAACTCGTTTATCAAGAAATGTTCGATACAAAGTCTGAAGCATTGAAACGTGAATATGAAATTAAAACATACACACGTCAACAAAAATTAGAATTAATAAGTGAGGGTTAGGTTATGTCGACATTATATTTAGTAGGAACGCCTATTGGTAACTTGGCGGATATTACATATCGGGCTATTGATACTTTAAAAACCGTAGATTTGATTGCATGTGAAGATACACGAGTGACCAAAAAATTATGCGCACATTATGAAATACAAGCGCCGCTTAAATCTTACCATGACCATAATAAAGAACAGCAAACAGATTATCTTATTGAACAATTGCAACAAGGCATTGATATAGCATTAGTATCAGATGCAGGTTTGCCATTAATCAGTGACCCTGGATATGAACTTGTTGTTGCAGCTAGAGAAAACGGTATAAGAGTAGAGACTATACCTGGACCCAATGCAGGTTTAACTGCACTAATGGCAAGTGGGTTACCTTCCTTTACTTATACGTTTTTAGGCTTTTTACCACGAAAAGATAAACAAAAACAATCATATTTGGAACAACGTATGTATGAAAATAGCACATTAATTATTTACGAGTCGCCACATCGTGTAAAAGATACAATTAAAACGATTCAAAAGATTGATAGAGAGCGTAAAGTATCTGTAGGGAGAGAGTTGACAAAAAAATTCGAGCAAATTGTTACTGACTATGTAGGAAATGTGCTAGATCATCTTAATGACGAAAGTATTCCAACTAAAGGTGAGTTTGTAGTACTTATTGAAGGTGCAGAACCAGTCGAAGATACAGCTTGGTTTGAAGATATGTCGCTCAAAGCACACGTTGATTATCATATAAATCAAGGTATGAAACCGAAAGCGGCGATTAAACAGGTAGCAGAATTGCGCCAAATGAAGACAAGTGAAGTTTATGACATCTATCATGAAGTTTAAGTATGTTGTGGCGTATCAAATCGGAGGTTGTTTGATTTATTAATTAATAGATCTAAGTAAAAGGACATACCACAAATTCAAATTTAATCAAGAAAAAAGAGTTGAAAACTCCCATAACATGCGCGATTTATGGTAATGTAGATAAGATAGAGATTATTAATCATATTTAAATTATAGCAAAATTAAAACTTAAAAATGCTGGATATGACTAGTATGCTATCCAAAGAATTTTTATGATGATTAACATATAAATCGGAATAGAAATACACATCTGCTTCATTGAAAACAAAAATGAATTTAGATATATTTATAGTGTAAGAATCGAGGAGGAACATTGATGGCGAAAGAAACTTTTTATATCACTACACCAATATATTATCCAAGTGGGAATTTACATATCGGTCATGCTTATACAACAACAGCTGGTGATGTAATCGCACGTTATAAAAGAATGCAAGGCTATGATGTTCGTTATTTAACAGGTACGGATGAACATGGGCAAAAAATACAAGAAAAAGCCCATAAAGCTGGAAAATCAGAATTAGAATATTTAGATGAAATGATTGCTGGTATTAAAGACTTATGGCAAAAATTAGAAATTTCAAATGATGATTTTATTCGTACTACGGAAGCACGTCATAAAGAAGTCGTGCAACAAATTTTTGAACGTTTATTAGCTCAAAATGATATTTATCTTGGTGAATATGAGGGTTGGTATTCAGTACCGGACGAAACATATTACACAGAAACACAGTTAGTTGATCCAGTTTTCGAAAATGGAGAAATTGTTGGAGGTAAAAGTCCAGATTCTGGTCATGAAGTAGAATTGGTTAAAGAAGAAAGTTACTTCTTTAATTTATCTAAATATACAGACCGTTTATTAGAATTTTACGATGAAAATCCTGAGTTTATTCAACCGCCTTCACGTAAAAATGAAATGATTAATAATTTTATTAAACCTGGACTTGAAGATTTAGCAGTGTCGCGTACGTCATTTGATTGGGGAATTCATGTTAAATCGAATCCAAAACACGTTGTTTACGTTTGGATTGATGCACTTGTAAACTATATTTCTTCATTAGGTTATCTATCTGATGATGATAGTTTATTTAAAAAATATTGGCCGGCAGATATTCATATAATGGCTAAGGAAATCGTGCGTTTCCACTCTATTATATGGCCAATTTTATTAATGGCATTAGATATACCTTTACCTAAAAAAGTGTTCGCACATGGTTGGATACTTATGAAGGACGGTAAAATGAGTAAATCTAAAGGTAACGTCGTAGACCCTAATGTGCTTATTGATCGTTATGGCTTAGATGCTACACGTTATTACTTAATGCGTGAATTACCATTTGGCTCTGATGGCGTTTTTACTCCTGAAGGGTTTGTGGAACGTACAAATTATGATTTAGCAAATGATTTAGGGAACTTAGTGAATCGTACGATTTCAATGATTAATAAATATTTTGATGGTGAATTACCAGCATATCAAGGCCCTAAACATGAATTAGACAAAGATATGGAGCAAATGGCGCTAGATACTGTGAAGACATTCCATGAAAATATGGATGATTTACAATTTTCAGTAGCACTTTCAACAATATGGAAATTCATTAGTCGTACGAATAAATATATTGATGAAACATCACCATGGGTATTATCTAAAGATGAAGAGCAAAAAGAAATGCTTGGTAATGTCATGGCTCACTTAGTAGAGAATATTCGTATTATTGCAGTGTTACTAAGACCATTCCTTACACATGCACCAAAACAAATCTTTACACAGTTAAATATCAATACACCAGAGCTATTTGAACTTGAAAGTATTGAAACATATGGCGCTTTAACTGAACCGATCATGGTGAGTGATAAACCACAACCTATCTTCCCACGTCTAGATAGCACGGTTGAAATTGACTATATTAAAGAATCAATGCAACCTGAAAAGAGCGAAGAAGAGACAGAAGAAGCAGAAGAAATCCCAGCTAAAGCTCAAATTGACATTAAAGATTTTGACAAAGTAGAAATTAAAGCTGCAACAATTATTGATGCTGAACAAGTGAAGAAATCTGATAAGTTATTGAAAATCCAAGTAGATTTAGATAATGAACAGCGTCAGATTGTTTCAGGAATCGCACAATACTACCAACCTGAAGACATTATAGGGAAGAAGGTTGCCGTTGTAACTAACTTAAAACCTGCTAAATTAATGGGAAGAAAATCAGAAGGTATGATTTTATCAGCTGAAAAAGATGGTGTACTAACACTTGTTAGCTTACCAAGCGCGATTCCAAATGGGTCAGTAATTAAATAATCACAAATTAAGGAGCGGTTAAAAGATGCTAATCGATACACATGTTCATTTAAATGCAGATCAATACGACGAAGATTTAGAAGCGGTTATTGAACGCGCTAAAGAAAATGGTGTGGATCGCATGTTTGTAGTTGGTTTTGATACACCTACAGTTGAGCGTACAATGGAGCTCATTGACCAATATGAATTTATTTACGGTATTATTGGATGGCACCCTGTTGATGCGATTGATTGTACAGAAGAACGATTGGAATGGATTGAAGCACTTGCGGCGCATCCTAAAGTGATTGGCATCGGCGAAACTGGTTTGGATTATCACTGGGATAAATCACCTAAAGATATTCAGCAAGCGTTATTTAGAAAGCAAATAGCCTTAGCAAAACGTGTTAATCTGCCAATTATCATTCATAACAGAGAAGCAACTCAAGATTGTATAGATATTTTGAAAGAAGAGCATGCAGAAGAGATTGGTGGTATTATGCATAGCTTTAGTGCCTCTCCTGAAATTGCAGATGATGTCATTAATAAATTGAACTTCTATGTTTCTTTAGGTGGTCCTGTAACATTTAAAAATGCTAAACAACCTAAAGAAGTTGCAAAGCATGTACCGTTTGATAGATTATTAGTTGAAACAGATGCGCCATTTTTATCGCCACACCCTTATAGAGGTAAGCGTAATGAGCCAGCACGCGTCACACTAGTTGCTGAAGAAATTGCTGAATTACGTGGTGTGAGTTATGAAGAAGTGTGTAAGCAAACAACTGAAAATGCAGAACGATTGTTTAATTTAAAAGCATAAAACATTACAAAAGGTATCGGTCTGAGATAAGGCTTAGTTGATAAAATACAGGCTAAGTAGTCATCATAATTTACGCCGATACCTTTTTTATTTTTATCTAAAATCGAAGTGAGTAATGAAAGGTGTAACAATAAATGAAGGTAAATGAATTTATTGTAGTTGAAGGTAGAGACGATACAGAACGAGTAAAAAGAGCGGTTGAATGTGATACGATTGAGACAAACGGCAGTGCGATCAATCAAGCAACTTTAGAGGTTATTGCACGTGCATTTGAAACTAGAGGTGTCATTGTACTGACTGATCCAGATTTTCCAGGTGATAAAATAAGGAATACGATTCAAAAATATATCCCAGGCGTTAAACATGCCTATATTGACCGCGATAAAGCTAAAAACAAACGTGGGAAAATAGGTGTAGAACATGCTAATGTTGAAGATATAAAAGAAGCATTAATGAATGTAAGTACGCCTTTTGAAGAAGGACACGAATCAATAAGTAAAGACGTGTTGATTGATTTAGGCTTGCTCGTTGGTAAAGATGCACGCAAAAAAAGGGAGCTGTTAGGCCGTAAATTGCATATTGGTCATTCTAATGGGAAACAGTTGTTGAATAAACTAAATGCATTTGGTTATACAGAAGCAGATGTTAGAAATGCATTAAGTGATAATGAGGGAAGTGAAAGTTAAATGGAATATAAAGATATTGCAACACCGACGCGTACCAAAGCATTACTTAATCAATATGGATTTAATTTCAAAAAGAGTTTAGGACAGAATTTTTTAATTGATGTGAATATTATTCATAATATCATTGAAGCAAGTGATATTGATGCGCAAACTGGAGTAATAGAAATTGGGCCTGGTATGGGTTCGTTAACGGAACAATTGGCTAAAAATGCTAAAAAAGTGGTTGCATTTGAAATTGATCAACGTCTAATTCCTGTACTCGAAGATACAATGGGACCATATGGTAATGTGACTGTAATAAATGAAGATATACTTAAAGCAGATATCGCGCATTACGTGGCTGAACATTTTTCTGACTGCAATAAAATAATGGTAGTAGCTAACTTACCATATTACATTACAACACCTATTTTATTAAATTTAATGCAACAATCATTACCAATTGATGGTTATGTAGTTATGATGCAAAAAGAAGTAGGAGAACGTCTCAATGCACAGGTCGGCACAAAAGCGTATGGTTCATTATCAATTGTGGCACAATATTATACAGAAACGAGTAAAGTATTAACTGTACCTAAAGCTGTATTCTTACCACCACCGAACGTAGATTCCATTGTAGTTAAATTAATGAAGCGCGACACACCGATTGTTACTGTAGATGATGAAGATAAATTTTTCAAAATGACAAAAGCAGCGTTTGGTCAAAGACGTAAGACAATTAATAATAACTATCAAAGTTTATTTGTAAACGGCAAAGCTAATAAACAAATGATACTCGATTGGTTAGAAGCAAGTGATATAGACCCGAGAAGACGCGGAGAAACGCTTTCAATAAAAGAATTTGCACATTTATACAATGAATTGAAAAATTTCCCGGAATTAGAATTTTAAATTATTGACAAGTGCGCTTTACCTTGCTAAAATTAATAATTTATTTGACAAAAATCCTCAAAATGTGTTATTATACAACTTGTAGCGAGGTGGAGCAATATGCCAAAATCTATTGGAGACATCAAAAATTCACTTGATTGTCAATTAGGGAACAGAATTGTACTTAAAGCGAATGGTGGACGTAAAAAAACAATTGAACGTAGTGGTGTTTTAAAAGAGACATACCCTTCTGTTTTTATTGTTGAACTAGATCAAGATATTTATAATTTTGAGCGTGTATCCTATACATACACTGATGTTTTAACTGAAAACGTACAAGTTTCTTTTGAAGGTGATAATCATCAAGAAGCAATTGCACACTAAATAAAACAAATTTAAATTAAGTTTGGCACATAATGATGCCTTGCTTTTCAATTTAAACTTTAATATGAGAACGAATTTAAATAAAAGGTATGTTGGTGTAATGACGCTAACATATCTTTTTTGTTATATTAATATTATTGCATTTAAGAGTAGGTAATAGTTTTATCTAAAATAAACAATATTGTAAAATAGTAAGTTAAGAGATATGTTTTTTAATTTTAGTCAACGCCATTTAATGGTTTTTTATTAATAAATTAGTAATAGAAAATATTAAGTTTTAAAAAACTAACAACGCAATGTTAACAATATGTTAAAATCATTTTATTACCATATCGAATTGGAAGAGGGTGGGAATATGATATATGAAACGGCACCAGCGAAGATCAATTTAACGTTGGACACACTCTTTAAACGAGATGATGGTTTTCATGAAGTTGAAATGATAATGACGACGATTGATTTGAATGATAGATTGTCATTTGAACTACGTAAAGACAAAAAGATAATTGTTGACGTAGAACAATCCTATGTTCCCTCCGATAACAAAAATTTAGCGTATAAGGCTGCAGAATTAATGAAAAAGACCTATAATTTGAAGCAAGGTATAACTATTACTATAGATAAAAATATTCCTGTCTCAGCTGGTTTGGCAGGCGGGTCTACTGATGCTGCAGCGACAATGAGAGGGATGAATCGATTATATAATTTAAATCGACCGCTTAAAGAACTGTGTGAGTTGGGGATACAGATTGGAACAGATATTCCATTTTGTATTTTAGGAAAAACTGCATTATGTAAAGGTAAAGGTGAAATCATTAAGTTTTTAGATAAGCCACCTTCTGCATGGGTGGTAGTAGCTAAACCTGATTTAGGTATATCTTCACCTGATATATTTAAAAAACTGGATTTAAAACAACCTTATAATGTTCATACTGAAGCATGTAAAGCGGCCTTAATTGCAGAGGATTATGACCTATTATGTGAAAGTCTGTCAAACCGATTGGAACCTGTCTCGGGTAAGATGCATACAGAAATATTGAAAATAAAGGCCAATATGCTAGAGAATGGAGCAGACGGTGCTGTTATGAGTGGTAGTGGTCCTACTGTTTATGGATTAACAAGAAAAGAACGACAAGCAAAGCACGTATACAATGCTGTTAACGGTTGTTGTAATGAAGTGCACATTGTAAGATTATTAGGCTAATTGAGAAGGGATGAATCGAATGCGCTATAAAAGAAGTGAACGAATTGTTTATATGACTCAATATTTAATGAACAATCCGAATAAGTTGATACCGTTAACGTATTTTGTACAAAAATTTAAGCAAGCAAAGTCTTCCATTAGTGAAGATGTTCAAATTATTAAAACAACTTTTCAAAAAGAAAAGCTTGGGACAGTGATTACTACTGCAGGTGCTAGTGGTGGTGTTACTTATAAACCTGAGATGAGCAAAGCAGAAGCGACAGAAGTGATTGATGAAGTGATAGAACATTTACAAGAGGAAGAACGTTTACTACCAGGTGGTTACTTATTTTTATCTGATTTAATGGGTAATCCTACTTTATTGAACCGGGTTGGTAAATTAATCGCAACACTATATATGGATGAAGAGTTAGATGCTATTGTAACAATTGCTACTAAGGGCATCTCACTTGCAAATTCAGTTGCAAATGTACTGAATTTACCTGTAGTAGTTATACGTAAAGATAATAAAGTTACTGAAGGTTCTACAGTTTCTATAAATTACGTATCTGGTTCTTCTAGAAAAATCGAGACCATGGTTTTATCAAAGAGAACATTACCTGAGAATTCCAATGTACTTGTCGTAGATGATTTCATGCGTGCCGGCGGTTCAATAAATGGTGTGATGAATTTGATGAATGAGTTTAAAGCACATGTTAAAGGGGTATCGGTACTAGTAGAATCAAAAGAAGTTAAGCAAAGATTAATTGAAGATTATACTTCCTTAGTTAGATTATCTGATGTAGATGAATACAATCAGGAATTTAAGGTGGAACAAGGCAACAGTTTAACTAAATTTTCTTAAAGGAGCGATTTCGACATCATGAAAGTTATTAATACGGAAAAGGCGCCCGAAGCTTTAGGGCCATACTCGCATGCAACGGAAATAAATGGACTTGTATTCACTTCAGGACAAATTCCATTAAATTTAAAAGGGGAAATTGTCAGTGAAGATGTAAAAGAGCAAACGACACAAGTTCTAGAAAATTTAAAAGTCGTGTTAGACCAAGCTGGATCAGATTTAGATTCAGTAATTAAAGCTACTATTTTCATTGCTGATATGAATGAATTTCAAAATATAAATGAAGTTTATGGCAAATACTTTAATGAACATCAACCAGCGAGAAGTTGCGTTGAAGTGGCGAGATTGCCGAAAGATGTTAAAGTTGAAATCGAATTAATAGCGAAAGTGAAGTAAGGGTTTATAATTTTTAATGAAATTGTTAAGCTTCTAAACAAAGAGATACTAGGGGGGCTCACTACATGAAAGTGACAGATGTAAGACTTAGAAAAATACAAACAGATGGAAGAATGAAAGCGCTCGTTTCAATTACTTTAGATGAATCATTTGTAGTACATGATTTACGAGTGATTGAAGGCAACACAGGTCTATTCGTCGCAATGCCAAGTAAACGTACACCGGACGGTGAATTCCGAGATATCGCGCATCCTATAAATTCTGAAATGAGACAAGAAATACAAGATGCCGTGATGAAAGTGTATGAAGAAACTGATGAGGTCATCCCTGACAGAAATGCGCAGTCATCAGATAATTCTGAAGAAGAAGAAGCTTAAATTAAAATAGTAGAACTAAGTATAATAAAAAAGATTGGATTTCCGCATAAAAGGAAATCCAATCTTTTTTATTTTGCAAAGTCAATTTGAAATAAAAAAATAAAATTAATTGTGAAAGTGTAAAGGTGACAAAAAATATATTATTAATAATTATAAGTAAAATACATTTTTTACTATAGCATAAACCAGAACATTAGAATTATAAAATGGGTGTATACTTATGATAACAACTAAATGAGAATATAGTATTCGTATTATACGTTCGTATATTACACTAGGTATTGATAATATAAAAGCGGTTACTCAATTGAACAAAGATGACAAATCCATGCTTAGATATTCCTGATATTTTTAATAAAAATATTTCCATTATATAACATTGATGTTTTGAGCCTTGAAAGTGTGACTAGCGTTAAATTATAATAAGTAAGAAGTGTATATTTTAATGGAGGGTTAACATACATGCAAAGACATGCAATAGTACTTGCGGCTGGAAAAGGTACGCGTATGAAATCAAAGAAATACAAAGTACTACATGATGTAGCAGGCAAATCAATGATTGAACACGTCGTTGATAACGTTAAGCAATCTGGCGTAGAACAACTTGTTACAATTGTTGGGCATGGCGCACAAAATGTCAAAGAGACATTGGGCGATGCATCACTTTACAGTTTTCAAGAAGAACAATTAGGCACTGCACATGCTGTTAAGATGGCAAGTGAACATTTGAAAGATAAACAAGGTACAACGTTAGTAGTATGTGGAGACACACCGTTAATCACTGCGGCAACATTGAAATCTATGGTAGAACATCATGAGAATGCAAAAGCGCAGGCCACTGTTTTATCAGCAACAGCAGAAAATCCATACGGTTATGGACGTATCCTGCGCGACTCAGCACAACGATTAACTAAAATTGTTGAGCAAAAAGATGCATCTGAGACAGAGCGACAAATTAATGAAATTAGTTCAGGTATTTTTGCATTTGATAACCAAGTTTTATTTGAAAAATTGGAGTTAGTGAGAAATGAAAATGCGCAAAAAGAATATTATTTGCCTGATGTACTTTCATTAATTTTAGACGATAAAGGTAACGTTGAAATCTATCATACAGATGATTTTGAAGAAATTATGGGTGTTAATGATAGAGTGATGTTGAGTGAAGCTGAAAAAGCTTTTAAGAAACGTATTAATGAACAGCATATGAGAAACGGCGTGACGATTGTTGACCCAGCAACTACATATATAGGTGCTGACGTTATCATAGGAGAAGATACAGTCATTGAACCAGGGGTGAAACTTGCTGGCAACACTGTAATTGGAGAAGATACAATCGTTGGACAATATGCTGAAATAACTAACAGTAAAATAGGATCAAATGTCACAATTAAACAATCTGTTATTAATGAAGCGATTGTTGGCGATCATGCTAATATTGGACCATTTGCACAGCTTCGTCCTGGTGCAGACTTAGGTGAAAAAGTTAAAGTAGGTAATTTTGTGGAAGTTAAACAATCTGTTGTTAAAACAGGTGCTAAATTACCTCACTTAAGTTATATAGGTGATGCTGAAATTGGAGAAAGAACAAATGTAGGTTGCGGTTCAATTACTGTGAACTATGATGGTATCAATAAGTTTAAAACGATTATTGGCAATGATTCATTTATTGGTTGTAATACAAATCTCGTTGCACCAATAACATTAGGAGACCGTTCTTTTATAGCGGCAGGCTCCACTATAACGGATAATGTCCCACAAGACAGTTTGGCATTAGCTAGGGCTAGACAAACAACCAAAGAGGGTTATTTGAAAAAATAAAGGCATATATTTAGACAAGCGTGCTTAAACTGTTAAAATCAATGTAATTGTATGAAAGTTAACCAGAGTGTGTGATTATGTTGCTGAACGCTTTAAGTTTTGTTTTGTCTACAAATGAAAACGAATTGAAAGAATTAATTGGAGGACTATAAATGTTAAACAATGAGTATAAGAATTCTGCTTTGAAAATATTTTCTTTAAAGGGTAATGAACCATTAGCCCAAGAAGTTGCAGACCAAGTTGGAATTGAGCTAGGTAAATGTTCGGTAAAACGTTTCAGCGATGGAGAAATTCAAATTAATATAGAAGAAAGTATTCGCGGTTGTGATGTATTTATTATTCAACCAACATCAAATCCAGTCAATTTACATTTAATGGAATTGTTAATCATGATTGATGCTTGTAGACGCGCATCAGCAGCGAATATTAATATAGTTGTTCCATATTATGGCTATGCACGCCAAGATAGAAAAGCGCGTAGTCGTGAACCAATCACAGCAAAACTTGTAGCGAACTTAATTGAAACAGCAGGCGCAGATCGTATGATTGCACTTGATTTACATGCGCCACAAATCCAAGGATTCTTCGATATGCCAATTGACCACTTAATGGGTGTTCCAATCTTAGCAGAATATTTTAATAATCAGACAGATATTGATCTTGAAGAATGTGTTGTTGTTTCACCTGACCACGGTGGGGTAACAAGAGCACGTAAACTTGCAGATATATTGAAAACACCAATTGCCATTATAGATAAACGTCGTCCAAAACCTAATGTTGCTGAAGTGATGAATATTGTAGGTGAAATCGATGGGCGTACAGCCATTATTATAGATGATATTATTGATACTGCTGGTACGATTACTTTAGCTGCACAAGCCTTAAAAGATAAAGGTGCTAAAGATGTTTATGCATGTTGTACACACCCTGTTTTATCGGGTCCTGCAAAAGAACGCATTGAAAATTCAGCGATAAAAGAGCTTGTAGTTACGAATTCAATTCAATTAGATGAAAGTCGTAAACCATCTAACACGAAAGAATTATCTGTAGCAGGTTTACTAGCACAAGCAATTATCCGTGTATATGAACGCGAATCTGTAAGTGTGCTATTTGACTAATTGGTAAAATAGATATATAATTGTTCCGTTCGTGATTTCACGACTTAATAAACACTTGCAAGCAACATGATGTTGATGGGTAAGTGAAGGGGTTCTTATTATGAAATATAAGAACAAAATATGAAAGGTGGAAATAATATGGCTGGATTAAAGTCAATTATTCGTCAAGGTAAACAAACTCGTTCAGACCTTAAAAAATTAAGAAATACTGGTAAAGTACCTGCAATCGTATACGGTTATGGTACTAAAAATACTTCAGTTAAAGTAGATGAAGTAGAATTTATCAAAGTTATCCGTGAAGTTGGACGTAACGGTGTTATCGAATTAGGCGTAGGTTCTAAAACTATTAAAGTAATGGTTTCTGACTACCAATTCGATCCACTTAAAAACCAAATCACTCACATTGATTTCTTAGCTATCAACATGACTGAAGAACGTACTGTTGAAGTACCAGTTCAATTAGTTGGTGAAGCTGTTGGATCTAAAGAAGGCGGCGTTGTTGAACAACCATTATTCAACCTTGAAGTTACTGCTACTCCAGACAATATTCCTGAAGTAATCGAAGTAGATATCACTGAATTAGAGATTAATGATACGCTTTCAGTAGAAGACATCAAAATTTCAGGTGAATTCACTATCGAAAACGAAGTAACTGATTCAGTTGTAACAGTAGTTCCTCCAACAGAGGAACCTACTGAAGAAGAAATCGAAGCAATGGAAGGTGATTCAGAAACTGAAGAACCAGCTGTTGTTGGCGAAGAAAAAGACGATGAAGATGAAAGTGAAGAAAAATAATAAGCTGACACAGCTTGTAATTACTTTACCATCATACGCTGCTTAACTCAGCGTTATCATATCTTATAAAAAGCACCGTGCTTAATACGTTAAGCAGGTGCTTTTTTATGTTATTATAGTGAATGATACGACAAAAAATAATAAGAATAATAAATAATAGAACTCGAATATAAATTAGATAAAGAAAGACAACTATTGGAGGTAACATAATGAAGTGTATTGTAGGTTTAGGCAATATCGGTAAACGCTTTGAACAAACAAAACATAATATTGGATTTGAAGTAATTGACTATATGTTAGAGCAAAATAAGTTTACTTTAGATAAACAGAAGTTTAAAGGTGCTTATACGATAGAACGATTTGCAGGCGAAAAAGTAATGTTTATTGAACCGATGACGATGATGAATTTATCTGGCGAGGCAGTTGGCCCATTAATGAAATACTATGACATTGATATTGATGATTTAGTCGTTTTATATGATGATTTAGACTTACCACAAGGTGAAATCCGTTTAAGACAAAAAGGGAGTGCTGGTGGACATAATGGTATGAAATCTATTATCCAAGTGTTAGGCACAGATCAATTTAAACGTATTAGGATTGGTGTAGACAGACCTTCAAATGGGATGTCTATCGTAGACTATGTACTACAAAAATTCTCAAAACAAGAAATGGAAACAATGAATAAAGTAATAGAACATTCTGCACGTGCAATTGAAGCCTACATAGAAAGTGATCGGTTTGATCGCGTGATGAATGAATATAATGGTGAAATCAATTGAAATCAATAATTACAGAATATATAAATGAAGATAAACGTTATCAGGAATTAAACGAAGTATTTGGAAAAGAGCAAGTATTGGTTACTGGCTTATCAGGTGCCGCTAAAGCAACGATTATCGCCGAGAAATATTTAAATAGTTCTAAACAATTATTAATTGTAACAAACAATCTGTATCAAGCAGATAAATTAGAAAGTGATTTGACACAGTTTGTTGAAGAACAGGATATTTACAAGTACCCAATGCAAGATATTATGACAGAAGAATTTTCAACACAAAGCCCTCAATTTATGAGTGAACGTGTGCGTACATTAACGGCGCTTGCTCAAGAAAAGAGAGGTTTATTTATTGTTCCACTTAACGGTCTGAAGAAATGGTTGACCCCAGTAGAAATGTGGAAATCACATCAGTTAACTTTAAGTGTGGGAGACGATTTAGATATTGATGACTTCTTAAATAAGTTAGTTAATATGGGATATCGTAGAGAAAGTGTTGTTTCTCATATAGGTGAGTTTTCCTTACGAGGCGGTATTATTGATATATATCCACTAATTGGTAGTCCAGTTAGAATTGAACTTTTTGATACAGAAGTAGATTCAATTCGTGACTTTGATGTAGAAACACAAAGATCAGAGGAAAATGTTGAAGAAGTAAACATCACTACCGCGAGCGATTATATAATTACAGAAAATGTGCTTAAGCATACAAAGCAAAAACTTAAAGAAGCATATGAATATACAAGGCCAAAAATTGATAAATCGGTTCGTAATGAATTAAAAGAAACATATGAAAGTTTTCAGTTGTTCGAATCATCTATGTTTGATCACCAAGTACTACGCCGCCTTGTCGCTTTTATGTATCAACAGCCTACAACAATTATCGATTACTTTAAAGATGACGCCATTGTAGCGGTAGATGAATATAACAGAATTAAAGAAACTGAAACGTCACTTATTTCAGAAGCGGATGAGTTTATGCAAAACTTGATTGAAAGTGGTAAAGGATTTATTGATCAAAGTTTCTTGCAATATGATGCTTTTGAAAACCAGCTAAAATCATATCCAGTGACATATTTCACATTATTCACAGCGACAATGTCTATTGAACTAAACGAAATTATTAAATTTTCATGTAAGCCTGTGCAACAGTTTTATGGACAATATGATATTATGCGCTCAGAATTTCAAAGGTTTATTCAAAATGATTATACGATTGTTGTACTTGCTGAAACAGAAGTCAAAAAAGAACGTATACAATCTATGCTTAATGAAATGCATATACCAACATTTATTGATACGCCTACGCATCGTAATGAAGGTGGGAGTGCAATCATTACTGAAGGTAGTTTATCAGAAGGTTTTGAATTACCATACATGCAACTAGTGGTTGTTACTGAGAGAGAATTATTTAAATCAAAACAAAAGAAAAAACCAAAACAACAAAAAACATTAACAAACGCCGAAAAAATTAAATCTTATCAAGATTTAAAAGTAGGTGATTATATTGTACATGTCCATCACGGTGTAGGTAGATACTTAGGTGTTGAAACATTAGAAGTGGGCGGCGTACATAAAGATTACATTAAACTTCAATATAAAGGAACAGACCAATTATTTGTACCTGTTGACCAAATGGATCAAGTGCAAAAATACGTGGCCTCAGAAGATAAAACACCTAAGTTAAACAAACTTGGTGGTACAGAGTGGAAAAAGACAAAAGCAAAAGTTCAACAAAGTGTTGAAGATATGGCAGACGAATTAATAGAGCTATATAAAGCACGTGAAATGTCTGTTGGATATCAATTTGGTCCAGATACAGCTGAACAAAATGATTTTGAAATTGACTTTCCTTATGAACTTACTCCCGACCAAAGCAAGTCGATTGAAGAGATTAAAAAGGATATGGAAATTGAGCGTCCTATGGATAGATTGCTGTGTGGGGATGTTGGTTACGGTAAGACTGAAGTTGCTGTAAGAGCAGCATTTAAAGCAGTGATGGAAGGTAAACAAGTTGCCTTTTTAGTACCGACAACTATATTAGCACAACAGCACTATGAAACATTAATCGAGCGCATGCAAGACTTCCCAATAGAAGTTCAGCTAATCAGTAGATTTAGAACAGCAAAAGAAATCAAGGAAACTAAAGAAGGTTTGAAATCAGGTTTTGTTGATATCATTGTAGGAACACATAAATTATTGGGGAAAGATATTCATTATAAAGATTTAGGATTGCTCATTGTTGATGAAGAACAACGATTTGGTGTTCGACATAAAGAACGAATCAAATCTTTAAAAAATAATGTAGATGTGCTTACGCTAACAGCTACACCAATCCCGCGTACTTTGCACATGAGTATGCTAGGCGTGCGTGATTTGTCTGTCATTGAAACGCCACCAGAGAACCGTTTCCCAGTGCAAACATACGTATTAGAGCAGAACACTAACTTTATTAAGGAAGCTCTAGAAAGAGAATTATCAAGAGATGGCCAGGTGTTTTATTTATATAATAAAGTGCACTCTATATATGAAAAAAGAGAGCAATTACAAATGCTTATGCCAGATGCCAATATAGGTGTTGCGCATGGACAAATGAATGAAAGAGATTTAGAAGAAACAATGCTGAGTTTTATCAATCATGAATATGACATCATTGTAACTACGACTATTATAGAAACAGGCGTAGATGTTCCAAATGCGAATACATTAATTATAGAAGATGCAGATCGCTTTGGGTTAAGTCAACTTTATCAACTAAGAGGACGTGTAGGTCGTTCAAGTCGTATTGGTTATGCATATTTCTTACATCCTACGAATAAAGTACTGTCGGAAACTGCTGAAGATCGTTTGCAAGCAATCAAAGAATTTACTGAATTAGGTTCAGGTTTCAAAATTGCGATGCGTGATTTAAACATTCGAGGTGCAGGTAATTTATTAGGTAAACAACAACATGGCTTTATAGATTCAGTAGGATTTGACTTATATTCTCAAATGTTAGAAGAAGCAGTAAATGAAAAACGTGGCGTAACAGATGAAAAACAAGATGCTCCAGATGTTGAGATTGAACTTAATATTGATGCATACTTACCAGCAGAGTACATTCAGAATGAGCAAGCTAAAATAGAAATTTATAAGAAATTACGTAAAATTGAGACAGAAGCACAGTTAAGAGATGTTAAAGATGAGTTAATTGACCGATTTAATGATTATCCTGTTGAAGTTGAAAGACTTCTAGAAATGATGGAAATTAAAATACATGCATTGCATGCTGGCGTAACCTTGATTAAGGATATTGGTAAAAAGGTAGAAATTTATTTATCTGAAAAGGGTACGACAGATATTAATGGCGAAACATTATTTAAACAGACGCAACCATTAGGACGCGCAATGAAAGTAGGCGTTCAAGATGGTAAAATGAAAGTGACATTAAATAAAACAAATACTTGGTTTGATAATTTGAAATTCCTAGCAAAATGTTTAGAAGAAAGTATGGTTATCTCTGATGAAAGCTAAGATAGACAAGTCGACTGCTTTTAATGGAGTGGTCGTGCTCACTTTGGCTCTTATAGTTGTCAAAGTATTAAGCGCAATTTACCGTGTACCTTACCAAAATATTTTGGGTGATGAAGGGTTATATGCATATCAGCAAGTTTATCCGATTGTAGCGTTAGGCGTTATTTTAACGATGAATGCGATACCTAGTGCAGTTACCCAGATATTTGGTTCAGAAGGAAATTTAAAACAGTACATTCATGTGATGATGCGCATACAACTCATAAGCACAGTCTTTTTCTTGATTCTGCTACTTTGTGCGAAGTGGGTTGCATTGTTAATGGGGGATATTAATCTGACGCCTATGCTTAGAGCAGCAAGTTTTAGCTTCTTGTTTATCGGTGTTTTGGGTGTGTTTAGAGGTTATTATCAAGCGCAGAGGAGTATGAATGTGCCAGCTATTTCCCAGGTAATCGAGCAATTTGTACGTGTGGGTATTATCATTGTGTCGATTATTTTATTTATGACACAGCAATGGTCACTTTATGCTGCGGGAACATTAGCAATTATTGGTTCGGCGTTTGGGTTTTTAGCATCGAGTCTCTTCCTTGGAATGTGTAAACCATTTAAACATTCACAAAATAAGACGTATGAATCAGCGCAAAAACCATTTGCAGAATGGCGGAAACTCGTCATAGCTATACTTGTCTTTGCGGTAAGTCAACTTATTGTTATTGTTTGGCAAATGGTCGATAGTTTTACAGTACTTCACATGTTGCAAAGTACAGGTTTGAATTTTCAACAAGCGGCTTCTCAAAAAGGTGTCTATGACCGTGGTGCATCATTTATTCAAATGGGATTAATCGTCACAACAACGTTTTGCTTTGTACTAATCCCTTTACTAACGGATGCAATAAAAGTTGAGAATAAGGTGCTTACCAATAGATATGCTAACGCTTCTATTAAAATTACAATTTTGTTTAGTGTTTCAGCAGGTATTGGTTTAATTAATTTAATTCCTATGATGAATAGCGTATTTTTTAAAAATGATAGCCAAACGTTAACGCTAGCTGTATATATGTTAACTGTTATTTGTGTATCACTCATTATGATGGATATTGCTCTATTACAAGTGAAAAATAAAGTGCGTCCTGTATTATTGGCATTTAGCGTGGGTGTAGTAAGTAAAACGATACTAAATATAGTATTGATACCGCAATTATTAATGTTGGGTGGTAGTATAAGTACCGTAATATCACTCATTTTATTTGCCATTGTATTACACAAACATGTATTAAAATATTATCTTTTCCAAAGTATGCGTAAATATGTGATGAAGTTAATTGTTACAATGCTTATCCTTTCATTAGCAGTTCAAATTACAATGTGGTTGATACCTGAACATGGACGGATAATTGGTTTAATAGAATTATTAATCGCAGCAGGTGTTGGTGCCATTGTGATTGTTGTTGCTATTGTACACACCAACTTGTTAAGTTATAGAGAATTAAAGCATTTACCATTTGGAGATAAGTTATACCATATGAAGAGGGGGAAAAGATAATGACAGGGAAGATAACAATTGTTGGATTAGGCAACTACGGCATCGATGATTTGCCATTAGGCATATACAAATTTTTGAAAACTAAGCCTATAACATATACAAGAACTTTAGAGCATCCAGTAATACAAGCTCTCACTGACGAAGGTATGCAATTCCAAAGTTTTGATCATGTTTATGAAGAAAATCAAGCGTTTGATGACGTCTATCAAACTATTGTGACGCAATTAATTGAAGCAGCTCAAGAAGATGATATCGTGTATACAGTACCTGGACATCCTCGCGTAGCTGAAACGACAACTGTAAAATTAGAGACATATGCACAACAACATGACGACATACAAGTTGAAATATTAGGCGGTAAAAGCTTTATAGATGATGTGTTTGAAGCGGTGAAAGTAGACCCTAATGATGGTTTTACTTTGCTTGATGCTACGTCGCTTACAAGTCAGCAATTAAACATACGTACACACACCCTAATAACGCAAGTGTATAGTCCCATGACAGCTGGAGATTTAAAAGTGACATTGATGGAGCGATATGATGATGAACAGCTCGTTTATATTGTAGACGGTGCTAGTAGTGGTGGAGCAAATGTTATTGAAACACCTTTGTTTGAATTAGACCATCACGCTATGAAATTCAATAATGTAACAAGTGTATTTATTAAAAAAGTTGATGACGAAGCAACATACTATAGTGATTTTTATTACGCGACAAGTATTATTGATCAACTGGTTGATGATGAAAATGGTTGTCCATGGGATAAAGTACAAACACACAACACATTAAAAAGGTATTTATTAGAAGAATCATTTGAGCTCTTTGAAGCCATAGATAATGAAGATGATTGGCATATTATAGAAGAACTAGGTGATATACTATTACAAGTACTCTTGCATACAAGTATTGGTAAAAAAGAAGGCTTTTTTGATATAAATGAAGTAGTACAAACCTTAACAAGTAAGATGATACACAGGCATCCACATATATTTGGTGAAGCACAAGCAGAGTCAGAAGAAGATTTAAAACATATATGGGCAAATGCCAAAGCTGAAGAAGGTAAAGTGCAACGTGTGAAATTTGAAAAAGTGTTTGCAGAGCATTTTATGAAGTTGTATGATATAACCAAAAATATGTCGTTAGACGAAGCTGCTTTAAAACAATTTTTAGAGCGAGGAGGAGATAAATCATGAGACTTGATAAATATCTTAAAGTATCAAGATTGGTGAAACGTCGCACATTAGCAAAAGAGATAAGCGATCAAGGAAGAATTACAGTGAATGGTACAGTTGCTAAAGCTGGTACAGACGTTAAAGTTACAGACGAACTTGTAATTCGTTTTGGTCAAAAAATTATAACTATAAATGTGACAGGTTTAAGCGAACATGCAACGAAAGAAAATGCTAAAGGCATGTATGAAATTGTAAAAGAAGAAAAAATTGGTGAATCATAATAACAGAGGAGGTGACAAGCATTGAGTAAAAAAGTAGAAAACATAGGTAATACATTTACTTCTTCAGAAAACAAGAAGAAACAGAAACAAAAGATGAGAAGACGCGTAGTCCGTAGACGTATTACTCTATTTGGTGGTATCTTACTCGCTATTATCATTGTTTTATGTATAATGCTTGTCACTCAAAAGCAAAGTAATCAAGAAGATGCTGTAGAACGTCAACAAAAAGAACAAAAATATCAAAAACAACAAGATGAAGAACTCGCATTAAAAGAACAACTTAATAATCTTAATGATAAAAGTTATATAGAGAAAGTAGCGAGAGACGATTATTATTTAAGTAATGATGGTGAAGTGATTTTCAAGTTGCCAGGAGACAAGTCTGAATCCAAATCGAAATCATCGAAAGAGGATAAATAACGAAAAAAATTTTTTTGCATCATAATACCATTGTTAATTTATGCAAACAGGCATATAATAAGATTAAAATCGAAACAAATCGGGAGGATTTATTTACAATATGTCAATCGAAGTAGGAAACAAGCTTAAAGGTAAAGTCACTGGGATTAAAAAGTTTGGCGCTTTTGTCGAACTTCCAGAAGGAAAGAGTGGCTTAGTTCACATAAGTGAAGTTGCAGATAATTACGTGGAAAATGTAGAAGACCACTTATCTGTTGGAGATGAAGTTGAAGTTAAAGTGCTTTCAATTGCTGACGATGGAAAAATTAGCCTATCTATAAAAAAAGCAAAAGATCGTCCGCGTAGACCGCAAAGTAAACCTAATCACAAACAATCTCAACCAAAAGGTGAAGACTTTGAAAAGAAATTAACAAATTTCTTGAAAGATAGTGAAGATAAATTAACTTCCATCAAACGTCAAACAGAATCTAGACGTGGCGGAAAAGGCGCAAGACGCTAAAAATATATAATGAGACTGTTCCGCAAATACCTAACTTGATTCATTGAGGACAAAGTGAAATCATTTATTCCAATATTAAGTTTGATCGTAACAATCTAAGACTGTTTTCTTACTTGAGGAAACAGTCTCTTTTTTGTTAAAAATTAGCGCACTTGCATTTTATGCCAAGGTGTCTAATGAATGTCTACAAGTAAGGAGGTGGTTTGCATGGAAGTGAATACTGAAGGTTGGTCCTCGGATAAGCACATCGTATTGGCTGTATCTACCGGTATAGACAGTATGGTGTTGTTGCACCAACTTATTACAAACTTGCAAGATACATACGCCCGATTAACCTGTTTGCATGTGAATCATAATATTAGATCGATTGCCAATGAAGAAGAATTATTCCTCAAGCAATATTGTATTGACCATAACATTGCATTACATGTTAAACAATTGGATTTATCTAACATTGTTAAAAAAGGTAACAGTATTGAGAATGAGGCTAGACTTGAACGTTATCGTTGGTTTGATTTAATGATGAAGGATTTAAATGCAGATGTACTACTTACAGCTCATCATCAAGATGATCAATTAGAAACCATTTTTTACAGGTTAATGACAGGCCGTTCTACTAGAAGTAGTCTGGGGATGTCTTATTTAACAACGCGAGGTTGTTACGATTTATGTAAACCACTTTTGACAGCGACTAAAGTAGAAATCAGAAATTATCAGCATGCTTACGATGTTCCTTTTTATGAAGATGCAACTAATGCAGAAAATCATTATGTAAGAAATGACATTCGAAACCGCATCTTACCTGAAATAGAGCAAAATAAACACTTAGAGACCAAGCAGTTATTAAAACTAAAAGAATGGCATGACGAACAACGATTAGTTATTGAGAGCGAGGCTACCGCTTTTATAGAAAGTGCTGTTGAAGTTAATAACGCTCAATATCGTTTTTGTAGAAAACAATTTTTACAACTGCGACATAGCGTGAAAATGACCGTATTAGATAAACTACTTGCTAGTCTACCAATGCACGATGCTTTAACAGAAAAAACATATAATCAATGGTTTCAAATCATGGAGGAAAATATAGCGCAATCTACATTATATACAACAGATAAATGGATAATTTACATCGCTTATGATAAATTTATAATAATGGCAAATGATGATGTGAAACTTTCTCCGGCTAAGATGAATCAATCAGGGACTTACAACTATAGTCACTATAGTATTGACATTAATAACGATCTTCCTGCATTTGAATTTCCACTAGTAGTTCGTACAAGAAACGATGGTGATAAATTTGAACTAAATGGAATGAAAGGGCATAAAAAGGTTAGCAGATTGCTGATTGATAATAAAATTGAGCAACAAGAACGTGACCAAATGCCAATCATAGTTAATGCTGATAATGAAATTATTGCTGTTGGGACATTATTTTTAAAAAGTAAATACAAAGACTTAATTTGTATACGAAATATGGGAGAGGAATGAAAAAAATGAGAGATGATTTAAAGGAAGTATTGTTATCAGAGGAAGATATTCATCAAATATGTAAAGATTTAGGTGAACAAATTACAGCAGCATACAAAGGGAAACCGCTTGTTTGTATCGGCATACTAAAAGGGTCAGTAATGTTTATGGCAGACCTAATTAAATATATTGATACACATTTAGCGATAGATTTTATGGATGTTTCAAGTTACCACGGAGGGACAGAATCTACAGGAGAGGTTCAAATCTTAAAAGATTTAAGTTCTTCAATTGAAAATAAAGACATCTTGATTATAGAAGATATCTTAGAAACTGGAACAACTTTAAAATCGATTACTCAATTACTAGAATCTCGTCGTGTAAATTCGCTTGAAATCGTAACATTGCTTGATAAACCTAACCGTCGTAAAGCCAATATCGAAGCTAAATATGTTGGCAAGAAAATTCCTGATGAATTTGTGGTTGGCTATGGTTTGGACTACGCTGAAAACTATAGAAATCTACCATATATCGGAACACTTAAACCAGAAATTTATTCGAAATAAGCAATACAATTTATCCAAATAGAAAATTATTATATAATGTAAATCTAAGTCGTTTTATGTGAGTAAATACAGTAGAATTTAATTAGATAAACTCTTGTAAGTATTGTATACATAAATTTATGGTGGCTTGTTAATGTGTAATACATTTTAAATATAATTAAAAGTAAAGAAATAAAAATTAAGATAAAGCGTCCGAAATTGTAAACATAGTACAAAAGTTGAAATACTAGCCTTGAACTTATGCATTATGTTACAATTTTTGTTAGTTTTATTATTGAAGTAGGAGGAAACGACGCATGCAGAAAGCCTTTCGTAACGTGCTAGTTATCGCAATCATTGGCGTTATTATTTTTGGTCTGTTTTCATTTTTAAATGGAAATGGGAATATGCCAAAACAACTTACATATAACCAATTTGTGAAACAGCTAGAAAAAGGTGATTTGAAATCACTTGAAATACAGCCTGAACAAAATGTATATATGGTAAGTGGTAAAACAAAAAATGATGAAGACTATTCTTCAACAATTTTATATAACAACGATAAAGAGCTTGAAAAAATAACAAATGCAGCACAAAAACAAGATGGATTAAAATTTACAGTTAAAGAAGAAGAAAAACAAAGTGTTTTTGTAAGTATATTAACAACATTAATTCCTGTATTAATTATTGCGTTATTATTTATTTTCTTCCTAAGCCAAGCACAAGGTGGCGGCGGCGGTGGCGGTCGTATGATGAACTTCGGTAAATCCAAAGCGAAAATGTACGACAGTCAGAAGAAACGTGTACGCTTCTCAGATGTAGCTGGTGCAGATGAGGAAAAACAAGAATTAATTGAAATTGTCGATTTCTTAAAAGACAATAAACAATTTAAACAAATGGGCTCAAGAATACCTAAAGGTGTCCTATTAGTAGGTCCTCCTGGTACAGGTAAAACATTACTTGCACGTGCAGTTGCTGGTGAAGCTGGTACACCATTCTTCTCAATCAGTGGTTCTGACTTCGTTGAGATGTTTGTTGGTGTCGGTGCAAGCCGTGTACGTGATTTATTTGAAAATGCTAAGAAAAATGCACCTTGTATCATTTTCATTGATGAAATTGATGCAGTTGGACGTCAACGTGGTGCTGGTGTCGGCGGTGGCCACGATGAACGTGAACAAACATTGAACCAATTATTAGTTGAAATGGATGGATTTGGTGAAAACGAAGGTATCATTATGATAGCTGCTACTAACCGTCCTGACATTTTAGACCCAGCATTATTACGTCCTGGTCGTTTTGATAGACAAATTCAAGTAGGTCGTCCAGATGTTAAGGGTCGTGAAGCGATATTACATGTGCATGCTAAGAATAAACCACTTGATGAAACAGTTGATTTGAAAGCAGTTTCACAAAGAACTCCAGGTTTCTCAGGTGCCGATTTAGAAAACTTATTAAATGAAGCATCACTTGTTGCTGTACGTGAAGGTAAGAAGAAAATCGATATGCGTGATATAGAAGAAGCAACTGACCGCGTTATTGCAGGTCCTGCTAAGAAATCTCGTGTTATTTCTGATAAAGAACGTAACATTGTAGCACACCACGAAGCGGGGCATACGATTATAGGTATGGTACTTGATGAAGCTGAAGTGGTTCACAAAGTTACCATTGTCCCTCGTGGTCAAGCCGGTGGTTACGCAATGATGTTACCAAAACAAGATCGTTTCTTAATGACGGAACCAGAATTACTAGATAAAATTTGTGGTTTACTCGGTGGACGTGTTTCAGAAGATATTAACTTTAACGAAGTATCTACTGGTGCATCTAATGACTTTGAACGCGCAACGCAAATTGCACGTCAAATGGTTACTGAGTATGGTATGAGTAAAAAACTTGGTACGGTTCAATTCTCAAGTAGTAGTAATGGACAAGTGTTCTTAGGTAAAGACATGCAAGGCGATCCAGAATATTCAGGGCAAATTGCTTACGAAATTGATAAAGAAATACAACGTATTATTAAAGAACAATATGAGCGTTGTAAAGATATCTTGCTAGAACACAAATCTCAGTTGAATTTAATCGCTGAATCATTACTGACTGAAGAGACGTTAGTTGCTGAACAGATACGTTCATTATTCTATGACGGCGTATTACCTGAAGTTGATTACGATGGCGCAAAAGTTGTCGAAAATGAAGACAGTGATTTTGAAAAAGGTAAGTACGGAAAATCATACGATGAAGTTCGTAAAGAGCAATCAGAAAAAGATAACGATGATGAACAAGAGCAAGAAGATAAAGACACAGAAGAGACAGGTCATGAACAATCACCAAATATTGATAAACCAAGCAATCCAAGTGATCCTAATGACCCAAGCAATCGAAACTAAGAAATTAAACCAAGACTTCTTTCTGCTATCAATATGAATAGTAGAAAGAAGTCTTTTGTTTATAGTTTAAAGACCCATCTAAGCAATCGTTATTTAAAGGCAAATGTGTAGTCAAACAAATAGTTAGTAATTTTCACCAAGAAATATTAAAATAAGTTGCGTTAATAGAAGGGAAATCGACAAAATAAGCCGATATATGACAAAATTTAATTAAAATTAAAGGAGCAATCTTAAAAATGACTAATGATTATATAGTTAAAGCTTTAGCTTTTGGAGGACAGATTCGTGCATACAGCGCTTTGACAACTGAAAGTGTTCAAGAAGCGCAAACAAGACATTATACTTGGCCAACTGCATCAGCTGCGTTGGGTCGTACAATGACAGCAACATTAATGATGGGTGCTATGTTGAAAGGTGAACAAAAATTAACAGTAACTGTAGATGGTCAAGGGCCAATAGGTAAAATTATTGCTGATGCTGATGCGAAAGGAAATATAAGAGGTTATGTTACTAACCCTCAAACACATTTCCCGTTAAATGAAAGTGGTAAATTAGATGTTAGTAGAGCGGTTGGAACTAATGGGTCATTAACTGTAGTTAAAGACGTAGGACTAAAAGATTATTTCTCAGGTTCAAGCCCAATCGTTTCAGGTGAGTTAGGTGACGATTTCACATACTATTTTGCTAAAAGTGAACAAGTTCCTTCATCGGTAGGTCTTGGTGTACTCGTTAACCCTGATAATTCAATTAAAGCGTCAGGTGGATTTTTAATCCAAGTAATGCCAGGTGCAGAAGACGAAACGATTAATCAATTAGAAAATGCCATTAATAGTATGACTCCAGTATCTAAACTAATTGATCAGGGTTTATCACCAGAAGAACTTTTATTTGAAATTCTTGGTGAAGACAATGTACAAATACTAGAAAATCTTCCGGCGCAATTTGAATGTAATTGTGGGCACGATAAATTCTTAAATGCTATTAAAGGCTTAGGAGAGGCAGAAATACAAAATATGATCGATGTAGATCATGGTGCAGAAGCAGAATGTCATTTTTGTAGAAGTAAGTACACGTATTCAGAAGAAGAATTACAGGAATTATTAGAAAATATTAAGTAAAAAAGGTAATATTGATATTGTAATACCTTGGAATTTAAATAAATAATGTTTTATTGTTGTATTTACAGAAAAATCTGATAAAATAAAAGTATATCCGAGAAAAAAAGTAGGGTTTAAAAACTTTTTAACGAAAAGGAGCAATACTTATGTCAAATAAACCAGTAGACAATATCGTACAAGTGATTGGAAACACACCTGTAGTTAAATTAAACAACGTTGTAGAGGAAGGCGCTGCAGACGTTTATGTAAAACTTGAATATCAAAATCCAGGCGGTTCTGTAAAAGACCGTATCGCGTTAGCTATGATTGAAGAAGCTGAAAAAGAAGGCAAAATTAAGCCTGGCGATACAATCGTTGAACCAACAAGCGGAAATACTGGTATCGGCTTAGCATTTGTTTGTGCAGCTAAAGGCTATAAAGCTGTATTTACAATGCCTGAAACGATGAGCCAAGAACGTCGTAACTTATTAAAAGCATACGGCGCAGAGTTAGTATTAACACCTGGTTCAGAAGCTATGAAAGGTGCAATCAAGAAAGCTAAAGAATTGAAAGAAGAGTTTGGTTACTTTGAACCACAACAATTCGAAAATCCAGCTAACCCTCGTGTACACGAATTAACAACTGGACCAGAATTAGTTGAACAATTTGAAGGTAAAACAATTGACTCATTCTTAGCTGGTGTCGGCACTGGTGGAACATTAAGTGGCGCAGGCAAAGTGTTAAAAGAGCAGTACCCAGATATCAATCTTGTAGCAATTGAACCAGAGGACTCTCCGGTATTAAGTGGTGGAGAACCTGGTCCTCATAAACTACAAGGTTTAGGTGCAGGATTTATTCCAGATACTTTAGATGAAAATATCTACGATGAAATTATTCAAGTAGGTAACGAAACAGCTATGGAAATGGCACGTAAAGTTGCTAAAGAAGAAGGTATCTTATGTGGTATTTCTTCAGGTGCAGCGATTCATGCAGCCATTGAAAAGGCTAAAAACCTAGGTGCAGGTAAAACAGTTGTTACTGTATTACCAAGTAATGGTGAACGTTACTTATCAACACCATTATTCGCATTTGACGATTAATCATTGAAGCATATTGATAACCGGTCACATAATTATGTGTGCCGGTTTTTTAATGTGGTGATTGAATTAAACACTTCACTTTAAATATAGGTTTATTTTGAATTATTAAAATTTGCAGGTCATTCAAGTACTTGTTACTGAAAAAAATAAAAAATAACGTTATTATAGAAATATGATAATAATTTGATAGGAAAATCATTTTAGATGTGAAAGGAAGCAAAATGATTATGACGCATACAAAAATTATGGGAATATTAAATGTTACACCGGATTCATTTTCTGATGGTGGGAAATATAATACAGTTGAAAAGGCTGCTGAACGCGCAGAGAAAATGATAGAAGAGGGCGTTGATATCATAGATATTGGTGGCGTATCTACGAGACCAGGTTATGAAGAAGTGAGCGTTGAAGAAGAACTTGATCGTGTCGTACCTGTGGTAGAAGCTTTGACTCGTTTAGGTATTCAATTATCAGTTGATACATATAGAAGTGAAGTAGCAGAAGCGGCCATGAAATTAGGTGTTACGATGATCAATGACCAATGGGCTGGCCACCATGATCCGCGTATATTTGAAATTGTTGCGAAATATGAAGGTGAAATTGTGTTAATGCACAACGGAGATGGGCATAGAGAAGAATCAGTTGTGGATGAAATGTTGTTGTATCTTTTAAAACAAGCAAATAAAGCTGAAATGGCGGGGATACCACAACATAAAGTGTGGATTGATCCAGGTATTGGTTTTGCCAAAACAAGAGACGAGGAAAAGGAAGTTATGTCTCGATTAGATGAACTCGTAGCAACGGGGTACCCGGTACTGTTAGCAACAAGCAGAAAAAGATTTATTAAGGAAATGATTGGTGTAGACACAACTCCAACTGAACGAGATGAAGCAACTGCTGGAACAACAGCATATGGTATTACTAAAGGTATTAAGGGTGTAAGAGTGCATAACGTTGCATTAAACGCTCGGATAGCACAAAGTATGGATTACTTAAAGGAGAATGATAATGCGCGACACAATATTTCTTAATGGTATGAGATTTTATAGTTATCATGGCGCGTTACCAGCCGAAAATGAGATTGGACAAATATTTATTGTTGATGTCACGATGAAAGTTGATCTTAGCATAGCGGGTGAAACTGACAAAGTTACAGATACTGTGCATTATGGAGAAGTATTTGAAGAAGTGAAAGCGATTATGGAAGGTGAACCAGTAAATTTATTAGAGCATCTGGCTGAACGTATTGCAAAACGTATAAATTCACACTATAATCGTGTAGTGGAAACGAAAGTCAGAATCACTAAAGAAAATCCACCTATACCTGGACATTATAATGGAGTAGGTGTTGAAATAGTGAGGGAGAATCACTAATGATATATGCGTATTTAGGATTAGGTAGTAATGTTGGAGAAAGAGAAACACAACTTGATGAAGCAGTGCGCATTTTAAATAACAAAAATGGTATTGAAGTCACGAAAGTTTCGCCAATATATGAAACAGAGCCAGTAGGTTATGTAAATCAGCCACAATTTTTAAATCAATGTATTGAAATTCATACAGTATTGAAGCCAAAAGATTTGTTAAAGGTATGTATGGAAACAGAACAACAATTGAATCGCGTTAGAGATGTACGTTGGGGCCCAAGAACTTTAGATGTAGATATTTTATTGTATGGAAATCAAATTATTGAAAAAGAAGATTTGATTGTTCCACATCCAAGAATGTTAGAACGTTCATTTGTTCTGATTCCATTAAATGATATAGCATCTGATTTTATTGAACCGCATTCTAATCAAAAAATTGGTGATATAGTGATGACAGACGATTCAGTGAAAAAGTATAAAGATTGAAAAGCATAAAGGAGAGAAAGTTATGTCAGAAGAAATGAACGACCAAATGCAGGTTCGCCGCCAAAAATTACAAGAATTATACGATTTAGGAATTGATCCATTTGGACAAAAATTCGACCGTAGTTCAATGGCTAGCCCATTGCACGCAGATTGGGATCAATTTTCTAAAGAAGAATTACAAGAAAAAGAAGAAGAAAGCCGTGTAAGTATAGCTGGACGTTTAATGACAAAACGTGGTAAAGGTAAAGCAGGATTTGCCCATGTTCAAGATTTAAGTGGCCAAATACAGATTTATGTTAGAAAAGATCAAGTAGGCGATGAACAATTTGAGATTTGGAATTCTTCAGATTTAGGTGACATCGTTGGTGTTGAAGGTGTTATGTTTAAAACGAACACAGGTGAACTTTCGGTTAAAGCAAAATCGTTCACGCTTTTAACAAAAGCATTACGTCCGTTACCAGATAAATTCCATGGCTTACAAGATATTGAACAACGTTATCGTCAACGTTATCTTGACTTAATTACAAACCAAGATAGTACTAAGACATTTATTAACCGCAGTAAAATCTTACAAGAGATGCGTAACTATTTAAATTCTCAAGGATTCTTAGAGGTAGAAACACCAATGATGCATCAAATAGCGGGTGGCGCTGCAGCACGTCCATTTGTTACACACCATAATGCATTAGATGCTACATTATATATGAGAATTGCAATTGAATTACATTTGAAACGTCTTATTGTCGGTGGCTTAGAAAAAGTATATGAAATTGGTCGCGTGTTTAGAAATGAAGGTGTGTCTACAAGACATAACCCAGAATTTACAATGATTGAATTATATGAAGCGTACGCGGACTATCACGACATCATGGATATTACTGAAAACATGATTAGACACATTTCAGAAAAAGTATTAGGTACTGCTAAAGTATCATATGGTGAAGAAACAATTGATTTAGAATCTAACTGGAAACGAATCCATATGGCTGACGCTGTTAAAGAAGCAACAGGTGTAGATTTCTTTAACATCCAAAGTGATGATGAAGCTAAAACAGCCGCTAAAGAACATGGTGTAGAAATCACAAGTAATATGAAATACGGTCATATCTTAAATGAATTCTTTGAACAAAAAGTTGAAGAAACATTAATTCAACCTACATTTGTTTATGGGCACCCAATAGAGATTTCTCCTTTAGCTAAGAAAAATCCAGAGGACCCTAGGTTTACAGACCGCTTTGAATTATTCATTGTAGGTAGAGAACATGGTAATGCATTTACAGAATTAAACGATCCTATTGATCAAAGAGCAAGATTTGAAGCTCAATTAGTAGAAAAAGAACAAGGGAACGATGAAGCTCACGAAATGGATGAAGACTTTATTGAAGCACTAGAATATGGTATGCCTCCAACAGGTGGTTTAGGTATAGGTATTGATAGACTAGTGATGTTACTTACTGATTCAGCATCAATTCGTGACGTATTATTATTCCCATATATGAGACAGAAGTAAAAATAACAAATTATATATTTGGATATGCTAGTTCAAAACTTAACGAATATCATGTTTTGTCATTATGACAAAACATGATATTCGTTTTTTATTGGAAAAAGAAGCGGTTGATATATGGAGGAAGTATGTAAAAGTCCATTTCAAACACAATTTTAATAATTAAATTAAGTAATAAGAAACGATTATGCATAAATATGCTATAAAGATATAAAAATATACTATAAAAGGTATGGTAAATGCTGTTTTCATATGGTAAGATTATTCAAGTCGAGTTAAGCAAGTGAGCGAAACATGACATCGAAAATACTATATTAAGTCTTTTGAGAAAAAGTTAAAAAACAGTTGACTCGAATGAAAAAACGTAGTATTATATAAAAGTCGTCAAAAACGATGATTACATAAGCGAATAACTTAAGTAAATGTTGTTTAAAGATTTCTTGAAGATAGTGTAAAATTGGCTATTGCAATCGATTGATAAACAATGTATCATTAATGGAGTAAGTTATTTTGTCTGGTGACAATGGCAAAGAGGTCACACCTGTTCCCATGCCGAACACAGAACTGACTTGTAATCAGTAGGTTGGGGGTTCAAGTCCTCTGGCCGGCACCATTTTAAAGAGCCATTAGCTCAGTTGGTAGAGCATCTGACTTTTAATCAGAGGGTCAGTGGTTCGAGCCCACTATGGCTCACTAGTAAGCACTTCTCAGAAGAGAAGTGCTTTTTTGTATATAAAATTATATTTCACTTGTATAAAGTGATCATCTAAGCATGAAGTACTTCCTTTATAGTTTAAACTTTAAATAAATTTTGTTTTTTTTATTTATACATTTTACTGTCTAGTCAAATAATAAAAATCGATACTAAAAGGGTTTGTTTTGAATGATAAATCACTATATTGATTTTATATGTAAAAAGACTGAAATGAAGAGAAAATGCTGTTTTAACAACGCTTGAAATGTTCATGTCTTTAGATTATTCTAGAAACATATAACAACAAAGGGGTTTTAAAAATGAATAAAACAGTAGAAATTATTGGAGTACCAGCAACATTTGGACAAAGGAAATTAGGGGTAAACCTTGGTCCAGATGCGATTCGATACGCTGGAATTGAAGACCGTATTAAAGCAATTGGTCTATCTGTTAAAGATTCTGGTAACATTGCAGTACCTAAATTAGATTTAGAAAAGTTCAATTCAGAGCAAGACGGCTTACGTAATATAGAAGAAATCATAGAAACATCAAATATATTAAGCGATGCGGTATCAAATAGCATTGAACAAAATCATTTTCCACTTATACTAGGGGGAGACCATTCAATTGCAATTGGTTCTATATCAGGTGTCAGTAAGCATTATGAAAACTTAGGTATGATTTGGTATGATGCCCATGGCGACTTAAATGTCCCTGAAGAATCACCTTCAGGAAACATTCATGGCATGCCGTTACGTGTGCTTGCCGGTGATGGTGATGAGCGTTTGGTTAATATTTCTGATTATTCACCTAAAGTTAAACCTGAAAATATTGTGCTTATTGGTATGAGAGATTTAGATGAAGGCGAAAGACGCTACATAAAAGAACATAATATTAAAACGTTTACGATGGCTGAAGTTGACAGGTTTGGTATTAAACAAGTGATTGAAGAAACAATTGCTTATTTAAAACCTAAAACAGATGGTATTCATTTGTCACTTGATGTTGATGCCTTAGATCCTGTTGAAACACCAGGAACAGGCACTAGAGTTCTTGGAGGTTTAACGTATAGAGAAAGTCATTTTGCATTAGAGTTGTTACATAATTCTAATCTCATTACTTCCATGGATTTAGTGGAGGTTAATCCACTAATCGATCATAACAATGATACGGCAGAGCAAGCAGTAGGTTTAGTAGGTAGTTTCTTCGGGGAAACATTACTATAATTCAGATGAAATTATGTCAATAACATAGAGACATAGGCCAAGTACTTAGCTAAAATGTAATATTGGAATAGTTGACTGGTAGCAGAATGTATTGCTTAAGTATTGTGTCAGTCATTTTTGTTGGGGCGGGATTATGAAATCTTATTTTTAAATAAGATTTCAGTTTCGCTCCTTTTGATTTTGCTAAATATTTAAATACTAAATATGACAGTTGGTGTTATGATTGGTATAATATATAACATGGGAACAGATAACCGGAGGAGATGTTATGGAATTATCCAACTTTTTTGATAACTGGAGTACAGTTAAAATAATTGCAAGTGTACTCGATTTACTCATAGTATGGTACGTACTTTATCTTCTCATTACAGTTTTTAAAGGTACTAAAGCCATTCAACTATTAAAAGGTATTGTTGTAATAGTTATTGGTCAACAATTGAGTAAAATGCTGAACTTAACAGCTACATCCCGTCTTTTTGATTTAGTGATTCAATGGGGGGTATTAGCGCTAATCGTGATATTCCAACCAGAAATTCGCCGTGCTTTGGAACAACTTGGTAGAGGTAGCTTATTTAAACGTTATTCAACGAATTTAAATAGTGATGAAGGCAAGTTAATATCTTCTGTGTCAAAAGCAGTACAATATATGGCTAAACGTCGTATAGGTGCATTGATTGTTTTTGAAAATGAAACAGGGTTACAAGATTATATTGAAACAGGCATAGCAATGAATTCAGAAATATCACAAGAACTATTAACAAATGTTTTTATACCAAACACACCATTACATGATGGTGCAATGATAATTCAAGAGAATAAGATTGCTAGTGCTGCGAGTTATTTGCCTTTATCTGATAGCGCTAAAATTGCTAAAAGTTTAGGGACAAGACATAGAGCTGCAGTAGGTATATCAGAAGTATCAGATGCTTTTACTGTTATCGTTTCAGAAGAAACTGGGTCTATTTCTGTTACTTTTGATGGTAAATTAAGAAAAGATATTTCAAACGAAGCATTTGAAGAATTATTAGCTGAACATTGGTTTGGTACACACTTTCATGAGAAAGGTGTGAAGTAATATGTTAGAAAGTAAATGGGGATTAAGATTAATCGCCCTTGTGTTAGCCCTTGTGTTTTTCCTATCAGTTAACAATATGTTTGGAAATATATTTAATGCTGATAACTTAGGCCAAAAATCTTCTGAAACGATTCAGGAAGTACCGGTGCAAGTTAAGTATAATAATAAATCATTATACGCGAGTGAAGTGCCTGACAAAGTTGATGTAGAAATTTCAGGTCCTCAATCACAGGTTTTAAAAGCTGAGAATGGTGAAAATATTAAAGCAGTCTTAGATTTAAGTGGTGAAAAAGCAGGAAAACATACGACGCAATTCCAGGTCAATGGATTGAATAAAGACATTGACTATAGTGTTAAACCGAAAGAGGCTACTGTAAATCTTGAAGAGCGTGTGAGCAAAACATTAAAAGTAGAACCGGATGTAAGTAATAATGACTTAGATTCAGACTATAAAATTAGTGAGCAAAGCGTTTCACCAGAGACAGTTAAAGTGACTGGTGGACAAGACCAAATTGATAAAATAGCATATTTAAAAGCAACATATAAAAACAAGAGTAAAATTGCTAAAAATACTACAGATGTAGCAAAAATTACTGCATTTGATAGAAATCTTAATAAAATTGACGTTTCAATACAACCGAATGAGGTTAACTTAAGCGTTAAGGTAGAAGACTATAGTAAAAAAGTTAAAGTAAAAACAAAAGCAGTAGGATCATTATCAAATGATCGTGAATTAGACAATATAAGTTTAGAAGATGAAGAAGTAGAAATTTATGGTAATAAAGATGATTTAGAGGATATTGATGAAATTACTGCAAATGTAAATTTAGATAATATCTCAGATACTACTGAAAAAAATGTGAAGTTTAAAGTACCTAAAGATGTGACAAAAGTTAATCCAAGTGGTACTACAGCAAAAATTACAGTTAAATAGATTTGTATAAATAAAGGAGATATAAATAATGGCAAAATATTTTGGTACAGATGGCGTAAGGGGAGTAGCAAATAAAGAATTAACACCTGAACTTGCGTTTAAACTAGGGCGCTATGGTGGCTATGTGTTAGCACACAATGAAGGTGAGAAGCACCCTAAAGTACTAGTTGGTAGAGATACTCGTGTTTCAGGAGAGATGTTAGAATCTGCTTTAATTGCAGGACTCATTTCCATCGGTGCAGAAGTTATGCGTTTAGGCGTTATTTCAACGCCAGGTGTAGCATACTTAACACGAGAAATGGAAGCCGAATTAGGTGTCATGATATCTGCTTCTCATAACCCAGTTCCAGACAATGGTATTAAATTCTTTGGTTCTGATGGCTTCAAATTATCAGATGATCAAGAACAGGAAATAGAAAAATTATTAGACCAAGAAAATCCTGATTTACCTCGACCTGTTGGCGAAGATATTGTACATTACTCTGATTATTTTGAAGGTGCACAAAAATACATTAGCTATTTAAAATCAACTGTTGATGTGAACTTAGATGGAATGAAGATTGCATTAGATGGTGCAAATGGTTCTACATCTTCTTTAGCACCGTTTTTATTCGGTGATTTAGAGGCTGATACAGTGACAGTTGGCTGTAAACCAAATGGTTATAATATTAATGAAGATGTTGGATCTACACACCCTGAGACATTAGCTAAAGAAGTTGTCGAATCAGAATGTGACTTTGGTTTAGCTTTTGATGGTGATGGTGACAGACTAATTGCAGTAGATGAAAAAGGTAATATTGTAGATGGTGACCAAATCATGTTTATTATTGGTCAAGCGATGAGCAAAAATCATGAGTTAAATAATAATATGATTGTTTCTACTGTAATGAGTAACTTAGGGTTCTATAAAGCTTTAGAAAATGAAGGTATCCAATCTAACAAAACTAAAGTTGGAGATCGCTATGTTGTAGAAGAAATGAGAAGAGGTAATTACAATTTAGGTGGAGAACAGTCAGGCCATATTGTATTAATGGATTATAATACGACTGGAGACGGTTTGTTAACAGGTGTTCAATTAGCTAGTATTATAAAAATGACTGGTAAAAGTTTAAGTCAACTTGCAAGTCAAATGAAAAAATATCCACAATCATTAGTTAATGTTCGTGTAACAGATAAATATCGTGTGGAAGAGAATATTGATGTGCAAGAAATAATGACTAAAATAGAAGTAGAAATGAATGGTGAAGGTCGTATTTTAGTAAGACCTTCTGGAACTGAACCATTAGTGCGAGTGATGGTCGAAGCATCAACTGATGAAGATGCGCAGCGTTTTGCCAATACAATTGCTGATGTAGTTCAAGATAAAATGGGATTAGATAAATAATTAGTATTTAAATTTAACCAAGACCTAAATATTTAATTCAAGTAGCCCAGCACATCGTATTTATAGGATGTGTTGGGTTATTATCATAATGGTTTTAATATATATAAAAACAACCCTTAGGTGAAGCGCCACCTAAGGGTTGTTTATGTTCTGAGCCATTACTATTGTAATAGTAACGGTTTCTTACATTTATAATACATTGTATGCTTGAACGATTTCTTGAGTTAATTGTTCATCTGTTTTAGCAAACTCTTTTAAGAATGCTTCGAGACCATGTTCTTGAATATAATCATTTTTTTCTACTGTTTCTTGATCATTGGTATCATCATATTTTAATAACAAAGCAGCAGTTTTAACTAATGCATCATGTTTTAAATTATTTTGATATAAGTAATTTAACGGTTTAATGATTCTATCTTGTGGTCCGATTTTACGCATAGTACCTCGTCCTACACGTGTAACTTCATCTGATAAGTTTGGATTTTTAAAACGCTCAATAATTTTTTCGACATATTGAGCTTGTTCGTTTTCGTTAAAATCAAACTGTTTGGTAATGTATTGGCTTGTTTCTTTAAGAACACGTTCTAAATCATGTTTAATGTCTGCATCATTAACTGCATCTAGAATAGTTGGTTGACCAAAATATCTACCTGCATAAGCAAGGTATGCATGGCCAGTGTTCACTGTAAGTAACTTACGTTCAATGTATGGAGTTAAATTATCTACATATTTAATATGGTTAAGTTCTGGACCAAACCAAGCGTCTTTTTCAATTACCCATTCATAGAAAGGTTCAACGACAACATCTAAAAGATTATCATTGGTTTGTAATGGAACAATACGATCAACTGCAGAATTAGCAAAATGAATGTGTTCAGGTAGTGGGCCTGTAATATCTAAAATTGCTTTTTCTAAAGTATTGGTTGCCATAATTGCATTCTCACAGGCAACGATATTAACAGGTGTTTCTTTTTCTGTTAAATAAGGCGCAAACGATTTTGCGATTATAGGCAAGATGTTGACACCAACTGCAGTTGTAATTAAATCGGCTTCTAATACTGCTTGTTTTAAACTTTCTGAAAGCGCACCAGAGTTAATAGCATCTACATTATGCACACGTGTTGTTGTTTTAGCTTCATCAGCTAAAATGACATCGTATTCATGATGTTGATCCAAAGCAGTGATGATTTCAGTATTAACATCTGCAAAAGTTACTTTTATATCATTATCAGCAAGAATATATCCGATAAAACCTCTACCTATATTTCCAGCACCAAAATGTAAAGCTTTCATTATGCGTCAGCCTCCTCAAAGACTTGTTTGATTTCCTCTGCTGATGAAGCTTGAATAATACGTTCTACATTTTCTTCTTCGCTAAACGTAATAGCTATTTTAGAAAGTAAGTCTAAATGTTCACCATCTTTACCTGCAATACCTACGACAACTTTAACAACTTCACCGTCCCAGTCAACGCCCTCAGGTATTTGAATTAAAGTTAAACCTGATTTTAAAACACTCGCTTTAGCCTCATCAGTACCGTGAGGGATAGCTAAGCCATTGCCCATAAATGTTGTTACTACTTGCTCGCGATCTTTCATTGCTTGAATATATGCTTCTGTTACAGCACCACTTGATACTAAAGCTTGGCCTGCTTTTTCAATTGCTTCGTTTTGATCTTTAACTGTTTGGTTGATAAAAATGTTTTCATTGCTAAATAATTCGCTCATTTTGCTTCACTCCATATTTAATAATTTTTGTAATTGCATAAGATAACTTTGCTTAAGTAATGCTTGAAGTTGTTCTGGTTGTTCCATAAATCCATCAATATTATCTAGATGTTCGACCAATTTTCCTGAAATATCACTTACAAGTTGTGCCATTGTATCATCAGGAGGAACGAACATGCTTAACAAATATCTCACGGAAAGATTGTCATTTTGATTACTATTAAGCAAAATCGGCTCATTTAAAATAGTTATTAATATAAAAGGTTTTTTAATAATCTCACTTTTTAAATGAGGAATTGCGATTGGATAAGGATCTAAAACAAACCCTTGTCGATCCATGTGTTGCTTAATCAGTTCAGCGAATGACTGGCCTTTCGTGATGATTTGATGTTCCAATAATGTGTTGGTTAAATAAGTTGTCCAGTTCGAAACGGAAGTATAATCTACATTTACAGAATCAATGATTTCTAGTCCTTTTCTGATGTATGTTAATTTTTCTTCAGGATTTAAAATGTTACTATGATTCGTTTCATATATTTGAATCTTTGGTTGTTTATGCTGTGTGTTTAAAAACGCTGATACGTGATTTACATCTGCGTCAGGCAGTAAAGGATTTACCGCAATATATGGTAAAGCGATATCTAAATCTACAGTGGAAATAATCGCATCAAATTGTGTAGCATCAATATCATTTAAATCACCAACTGATGCTTGAGTAGTATTTTGTATATCACTAAATGTTTGTTGTAACCGTGTTGCCAGTAATCTACTGGTTCCAATACCACTACTACATACTACGAGTACATTGTAAAAGGCGCTATTTTGATTTTGTAAAGCACCACCAAAATGAAGCACAATAAATGCAATTTCACTATCTGGAAAATTAAAATCTGGCCAGGTTTGTAGTAAGGCACGATGAACACTTTCAAATAGCCGTGGGTACTTATGTTGAATCATTTCAGTTAATGGATTGTAAGTTTCAATATTAGCTTTTAAACGGTTAATTGCTGGTATAATGTGCAACTTTAATCCTTCGCTAAGCGTTTTAAAATCTTTGAATGATTGTTGAGAAAAGTGTGAAACAGAATGAATAAATCTTTCAATCTTTGATTCATCTTTACTATCTTTAAATACTTCGGCAGATTCTTTACGTTTCGCACCTCTAAGGTGAATAGTGATAAAAGTCACTTCAGCTTGGTTAAACTGGACACCATAAATATGTTCAAGGTGTAAAGCAAGGGCCTTTGCTACCTCGTGTTCAAAAGAATCTTTAACACTGTTATAAATGTCGTCATTTAAAGCTACATATTGATTATTAAGCATTCGTTCAATACTTAAGACAATGTGTACAGTTAAGGTTAAATAACTTGATTCTGTTAAAGAGTAGGGAAGTTGACCTAAGTGGTCCATTAAAATACGTTCAATCTGAAATATTTTGTCCATATCAACCATTGCCAATTGTGACTGGTTAATAGATTGATATACAAAATGATTTTCGATAACTGAATAGACACTGGTACTGTTTAGATTATTGACCATCAACTGGCTTAATAGTTCACGTTTTTTTGATTCTGCACCATGTAATTGAATACCTTCACCACGTTTTTTTTGTAGTGTTAATTGGTATTGTTCAAGTTCTGTATCTAATTCATCTAAAAGTTTTGCTAATGTTTGATTAGAGACACCGATTTCTTGTGCTAAAACGTATTGTTTAATAGGAGTATTTGTTTGAATCAATGCATATAAAATAATTACTTTTTGTTCTTCTTGTGATAAATCTATGGTATTTTCATTTAATAATGCATGTTTTAGTGAATTTAATGCCATCTCCGTCGTTTTCAGTTGTATACCTTTTTTGGTAACTCGTTCAAGCTCGATATCAAATGTTGATAAAAAAGATTCAATAGATTTTAATTCCCTATGAATAGTACGAGAGGATACAGCTAGATGTTGAGCAATGTCGTAAATAGTGACATATTGACCGTGATATTTAATTAACATTTCGATAATTTCTTTTTCACGTGTACTCAAAAACATAGCCATACCCTCCAGTATTGTTCTATATAGTGATTGTTTAATTATTTAAGATTTTCAAGTAATTCATCATATCTAGGTGAATTTAAGAAATTATCAACTGAGATATGAATTGCATTTGGTACTTGTTTAATCGCTCTATCAGTAAGTTTCTTTTGTGTAATAACGAGTTGTGCATCGCTTGGTAATTGATTGATTGCAGTATTTGTTACATCTACGTCTTGTATATCAGCTTTTTTAAATTTATTGCGTAGCATGCTTGCACCCATAGCGCTCGATCCCATACCAGCATCACAAGCGAATATGACATGGTTTACTTTACTATAATCATGAGCATCTACATTTTCAGTATCGTAATTGTCTAATAAATCTTCTTCAGATTGTGTGTCTGTACTATCTGTATCAGCAGTGGTTGCAGTAGCAGCACCAGTTGTTGAAGTTGTATTACTATCTTCATTCCCTTTTAACTTAGAAGATACACTTGATTTTTTCCCTTTTGAAGCTTCCATTTTTTCAGTAGCAGCCTCTAGGTCTTCTTCAGGCTCTTTTGTGAATTTTAAAATAATCGCAGCAACGATAAATGAAACAATTGCTGCAAGTAATACACCGATTACCATGTGTAAAAATTCACCCTTAGGCGCGTTTAACATATAAACGATGAATGATCCTGGTGATGCGGGACTCTTGAATCCAAAATCAAGTAGAGAATATGTTGCTACACCAGTCATACCACCTAAAATGACAGCTATGAATAATAAAGGACGCATTAACACGTATGGGAAGTAAATTTCGTGAATTCCACCTAAGAAGTGGATAATACCAGCACCATATGATGTTGCTTTAGCTGTCCCAGTACCGAAAATCATATAAGCGACTAAGATCCCCAGACCTGGACCAGGGTTAGATTCTATTGTGTATAGTATTGATTGCCCTGCAGAAGATGCTTGGTCTGCACCAAGTGGTGTAAACACACCGTGATTAATTGCATTATTTAAGAATACAATTTTAGCAGGTTCTACAATAATACTTACTAGTGGTAGTAAATGTGCATGCACTAAAGCTTCTACAGCTAAAGATAAAACATGCATAATAAATTCCATTATTGGAGCTAATATTTTAAATCCAACAATTGTCATAATGAAACCTAAAATACCAGCTGAGAAATTATTGAATAACATTTCAAATCCTTGTGGTGTTCTTGGTTGTATAAATTCATCAGTTTTCTTCATTAACCAACCAACGAGTGGTCCCATAATCATGGCGCCAAGTAACATTGGCGTATCAGGTAAAGCGACGATGACACCCATAGTTGCTACAGCTGCGATAATACCTCCACGCATTTCATGTATTAAACGTCCACCACTATAAGCAATCAGTAATGGTATTAAATATGAAATCATAGGTCCAGCCAATTGGCTTAAATCTTTATTTGGCCACCAACCACCATCTATAAATATAGCGGCGATGAAGCCCCATGCGATAAAAGCGCCGATGTTTGGCATAATCATACTACTTAAAAATGATCCGAACGCCTGTACCTTACGACCGATCCCATTATTTTCTTTAGTCTCTGTTTGTGACATATTATTGCACCTCTTTTTCTCTTTTTATTTATAACTTAATTGTAGGTGGCAATAATGAATTAAACAATGTAAACTAATTTCAAATTTGTCACACTGTCTTTGACAATTATGTCAATGTAGAAATAGAATATTACTGCCTGCTTTACAACTAAGAAATAACATAAGCAATGATTAAATATATTGTGAACATAGGAAATTATTATAAAGATTATATGGTTACTTCAAGTACTTAGGTTATGCTCAATTATGCTGAGGAAGCATTGTTAATATCAAAGAAAGCACGATACTTTTAACTAATGCTCAACTCTATTTTTGTGTTTGTAAATTTATTGTTAATAAATTGTTTGCATTACAGATGAATAACATTGTACAATTAATGTTATTGAGAGGAAGGAGGAAAGTTAGAGTTTTAGTCAATTAAAGCGCCTGTACAAATGATGAGGTTACGTATTAACAATTTAAGTTTTAAAACAGAAAGCTTAATAGGTATGTTAATCGAAGTTTGTAGACGAGGAGGATAGTTATCGAACCATCGGCGGATGCTATCCCGGATGTGGCTCATTCGTGAACTTATTAAGGAAAACATTAGGGTAACCTAGTGCACAAAGTTAATAAGATAGCCAAAATTAAATAACTATTATTATAAGGTAATCGAGGTAACCATTATTATTAGAAGACCTAGTACTATTGATTTAAATAGGGATTAGTCTGTCCATAAGGGTTCTAAATACATTGAACAAGTTCATATGCGCTATGCGCTAGACGTTCAATTATCTCATTGCCATTACATTGGAGGAAATTTATATGTGTGGAATTGTCGGCTATATTGGTCAAGATAATGCGAAAGAGTTATTATTAAAAGGATTAGAAAAATTAGAATACAGAGGTTATGACTCAGCAGGTGTTGCAATCGTTAATAATGAGGGCACATCAGTATTCAAATCAAAAGGTCGTATTGCAGAATTAAGAAAAGTTGCAGATGGCGAAGATACTGACGGTAATGTAGGTATTGGTCATACACGTTGGGCAACACATGGTGTACCTAATCATGAAAACTCACACCCACATCAGTCTGCAACTGAACGCTTTACATTAGTTCATAATGGAGTAATTGAAAACTATGAAGAACTAAAAAATGAATACTTAAGTGACATTACTTTCATTTCAGAGACAGATACAGAAGTTATCGTACAATTAGTTGAATATTTTTCAAATACTGGTCTAACTAGTGAAGAAGCATTCACAAAAGTTGTATCGTTATTAGATGGTTCTTATGCTTTAGGACTGATTGATAATGAAGATAGAGATACCATTTATGTCGCTAAAAACAAATCACCGTTATTAATTGGTGTTGGTGATGGTTTCAATGTAATTGCGTCAGATGCAATTGCAATGTTACAAGCTACTAATCGTTATAAAGAAATTCATGACCATGAAATTGTTATAGTTAAACGTGATGAAGTAATCATTAAAGATCAAGATGGCAATGTTCAAGAAAGAGAAGCTTATACAGCACAAATTGATGCAGCTGATGCGGAAAAAGGCGTATACGATCACTATATGTTAAAAGAAATTCATGAACAACCAGCAGTTATGCGTCGTATCATTCAAGAGTACCAAGACGAAGAAGGTAACTTGAAGATGGATCCAGAAGTGATTAAAGATGTAGCTGAAGCTGATCGTATTTATATCATCGCAGCAGGTACAAGTTATCACGCTGGGCTTGTGGGTAAAGAGTTCATTGAAAAATGGGCTGGTGTACCTACAGAAGTACATGTTTCTTCAGAGTTTGTATATAATACACCGTTACTTTCTGAAAAACCATTATTCATCTATATTTCTCAATCAGGGGAAACAGCAGACAGTCGTGCAGTATTAGTTGAAACAAATCGTTTAGGACATAAGTCTTTAACTATCACTAATGTGCCAGGTTCTACGTTATCACGTGAATCTAATCATACGTTACTGTTACATGCCGGCCCTGAAATTGCAGTAGCTTCTACAAAAGCTTATACAGCACAAATTGCAGTATTATCGATTCTGTCACAAATCGTTGCGAGAGAACATGGCAGAGATGTAGAAGTAAGTTTATTACGTGAATTAGCAAAAGTTACAACTGCTATCGAGTCAATTGTTGACGATGCAGATATTATGGAACAAATTGCGACTGATTTCTTAAGAACTACACGTAATGCATTCTTTATTGGTCGTACAGGGGACTATAATGTAAGTTTAGAAGGCGCATTAAAACTTAAAGAAATTTCATATATCCAAGCTGAAGGTTTTGCTGGTGGAGAATTGAAACACGGCACAATTGCATTAATTGAAGAGGGTACTCCTATTATTGCGTTAGCTACGCAAGAAAAAGTAAACTTATCTATCCGTGGTAACGTAAAAGAGGTCGTTGCACGTGGTGCAAATCCATGTATTATTTCAATGGATGGATTGAATAAAGATGGTGATTCATATGTCATTCCTCACGTACATGAATTATTAACACCACTTGTTTCAGTAGTAGCATTACAGTTAATTTCATATTATGCTGCATTGCACAGAGAATTAGATGTAGATAAACCACGTAACTTAGCAAAATCAGTTACAGTTGAATAAACCAATCTAAATTAAATGTGGCAAACTTCATACTTTGTCATGAATATAAGGACTTATCACTAGCATTTATCGCTATTGATAAGTCTTTTTTAATTTATAAGTTTTATCAAAGGGCTTTATATTAGTACATCCATTTAATTGTTAACATATCATTTGTCGAAAGGGGAGAATTGAAATGAAAGAAAATAATATAAATTATTTTATAGGTGAGCATTGTGAAACAACGGCAACTGGAACGTTACTAAAGTTTATAAATATAGAGTTGTCAGAACCGATGTTATTTGGTATTGGAGAAGGTCTTGGCTATATTTATTGGGATATGAAAAATATGGCATTCCCTTTTCTTGGCGGGCGTATTAAACCAGATTATTTAACAAAAAACATCGTAAAAAATTTAAATTTAGAAATCCATATAGAAGAAACTACATCAATTAAAAAGGCATGGCAAAATGTCAAACAGGCAATTGATACTGGCCAGCCAGTTGGTTTGAAATTAGATAGTTATTATTTAGATTATTTTTCTAGCAAAGTGCATTTCGCAGGTCATTATGTAGCAATGTATGATTATGATGATTTATACGCCTATTTAATTGATACGAAACAACAGGGGAGTAATGTTAAAACAACGCTAAATAGTATAGAACAAGCTAGGAATGCTAAAGGGCCAATGTCTTCTAAGAACCTTTCATATACAATTAAGCAAGTGACATCAATGCCTGATATGAGAACAGTCGTTTTAACAGCTATACAAAATAATGCGAAAGATTATTTAAATCCGCCAATAAAGAATATAGGATATAAGGGAATAAAAAAGACAAGTGAAAAGGTGAAAACCTGGTTTGAAAGAAGTACTAACATTGAAGCTGATTTATTATTTATAGCTAATTTAATGGAAAATGGGGGAACTGGTGGTGCATTGTTTAGGAAAATGTACAAATCATTTTTGAAAGAAGCACAGTTATTGATTGAAGATGAAGCTTTGACTCGAGCCTATCATATGTTTACAGATATAGTAGTAAACTGGGAAAATGTTATTGAATTAATAAAAAAGGCAGGATTAACACAAAACAAGACATTTTTAAATGAAGCTTCGACGATACTAGATAAACTAGCAGAACAAGAATATGAAACAATGAACTTATTATTAAAAATTAAAAATTAATATGAGTAGCAATTATTTGAAAATGATGAGAATCAAAATATTTTTAAACATGTTAAGTCTTTATTATTCTAAATAAGACAGTATATGATTGTATATAGTTAAAGGGAGGAATGTATTGATGACAAAGCCTAAAATTTATACAATGTCGTTTGCTTCGATATATCCACATTTAATAAAAAAAGTTGAGAAAAAAGGTAGAACAAAAGAGGAAGTGGATGAAGTCATTCATTGGATGACAGGTTATTCGCATACTCAAATCAATCAATTAATTAAAGATGGTACGGATTATGAAACTTTCATTAATCAGTCACCAAAATTAAATCCAAATAGAACTAAGGTAACAGGTGTGATTTGTGGTATTCGTATTGAAGAAATGGAAAATTCAATAATGAAAGAAATTAGGTATTTAGATAAAATGATTGATGAATTAGCAAAAGGAAAATCTTTGAATAAAATATTTAGAAACGACGTTTAACATACTAACATAGAAAATTGCTAGTATAAGATCACGTATCAGAGAGGAGAATTATATGCTTATTGATTTAAAAAATATTGCACGCAGAAAACAGGGGAAAGAAATAATTAAAAATATAAGTTGGCGTATCAACGAGGGTGAAAAATGGATGCTTTATGGGCTTAATGGTGCAGGGAAAACTACATTGCTTAATATCTTAAATGCTTATGAACCAAATACGTCTGGGGAATTAACACTTTTTGGTATGCAACCTGGTAAAATTGGGTATTCGGCAGACGAAGTGCGCAATCAGATTGGCTTTGTGTCTAGTAGTTTAATGGAACGTTTTCAAGATGGAGAAATCGTACGGGATGTAGTAATTAGTGGAATCTTTAAATCGATTGGTATTTTTAAAGAAGTAGAAGACCACCATATTGAAATGGCACGTCATTATTTAACACAGATGGATATGAGTGAATTTGAATCACAGTATTACGGTTATTTATCCACAGGTGAACGTCAAAAAGTACTTATTGCTCGAGCGTTGATGGGGAACCCTAAGTTACTTATCTTAGATGAACCTGCTTCAGGATTAGATTTTATTGCTCGTGAAGATTTGTTAGACGCACTTGAACAATTATATCAACGGCAACCTGAATTATCAGTTATATATGTTACGCACTTTGTTGAAGAAATTACAAAAGATATACAAAAAGGATTTTTATTAAAAGATGGTACGTGTTATAAACAAGGTGAAATAAAAAATGTATTAAATAGCGATACATTGAGTGATTTTTTTAATCGTAAGGTGAATGTGTTACATCAAAATGAACGTTATTCATTATTTTTAAAGCGTTAGTATATTGCTTAAAACTTTAGATAGTGACATAATTTAAAATGAGAATATGTGATGGAGGCTTTTATAAATGAAAAATGTTAAAGCGATATTTTTAGATATGGATGGTACAATTTTACATAAAGACAACCAAGTTGATATGGAAACGACAGCAGTAATACATCAATTAAGGGCAAACGGATATAAAGTCTTTTTGGCTACTGGACGTGCTCATAATGAAATTCATCACTTAGTCCCATCATCATTTGAAGTAGATGGCATTATTAGTTCAAATGGTACATTAGGAATGATTAATGAGGAAAAGTTGTTTACGCATAGCTTATCGTTTACTACTGTCAATGACATTGTGAAACGTGCCCAACAACAAGAGATTTATTACGAAGTTTTTCCATTTGAGGGTAATCGTATTGTGCTTAAAGAAGATCAATCATGGGCAATTGCACTATTTAAAGCAGAAACACCTCCAGGTAATGTAGGCGTCTCAGAATGGACTTCTAGGAAAGCGTCACTTAAAGACAAAGTAGATTGGGCAACGACAATTCCTGAAACGACGTTTTCAAAAATATATCTATTTTCACCAAATTATGACAAAATAACAAACTTCCGTAATCAGTTGATTGAAGAACAACAAAATTTAAAAATTAGTGTTTCCAATTCATCTCGTTATAATGCAGAGACGATGGCTTATCAAATTGATAAAGGTACAGGTATTAAAGAAATGATAGAACATTTTGGTATCAAACAAGAAGAGACGCTAGTTATGGGTGATAGTGATAATGATCGAGCGATGTTTGCTTTTGGTCATTATACGGTAGCTATGAAAAATGCTAGGCCAGAAATTAAAGCGCTGACTATGGATGTGACAGCATATACAAATGAAGAAAATGGTGCAGCACAGTACTTAAAAGAACACTTTTTAAAGTAAAAGTTTTTAATATATTTAGCCTAGTTATTCATGTAAATAAATTTTAAAGACAAAAAGAAAGCCAGACATTAAAATGTCTGGCTTTCTTTAATTTTGTATGAAAAGTTACTTATCAGATTGATTTAAATTGTTTTTTAAATTTTTTGTTTCATCATTTGCTTTATCTTGAAGTTGATCTGATTTTTGGTCTATATTTGATTTTACTTTTTCAGTAGTATTAGTTACGCTACTATTTACTTTTGAATCTTGATTATCTGTAATATTTGCATTCTTTTTCTTATCTTTTTTTGCTTTATTATCATTCGTTGGTTCGCCATTACGGTTATAATATTGAACGATAGCTAGTATATTTGTATAGTAAACAGCTAATCTAACAATGATAACAATAATATGAACAATATAAATTAAAATCGTAGCCATATTTTGAGAAATACCACCAGTTAAGATGGAAATCAATTGACTAACTGGGCTAGCTAAGATAATAACAATTAAGTTTAATAGTAATAAACCAATGTAGAATTTAAACCATGTTTTTTGGCCATTTTTAATACCTTTAAATCCGCGTTTCACGGAATTCCATGCACCATTTTTAGGCTCTTTAATAAATGCTACAGTATAGTTAATGATAATTATAACTAACAGCCAATAAATAAATGATTTAATGAAAAGCGTTAAAGTCCCGGCAATTATTTGAAACGCTAGTGAATATCCAAGCGCGTGATCTGAATTGCTGAGTGGACCTTGTATTGCTTGGTACAATTGAATGATTCCTAATTGAAGTAATTGCGCAATTAATTCTCCTAACACCAATCCGATAATGATGAACAATACCGTAATTAATGAAAGTTTTATTGCTTTTAGATACTTACCTTTTGCGAACACTGAAAATAAATCTTTAAAATTAACCTTGTCTTTATTTAATGCTTTGTCTATAGTGTAGATAGTTCCAGCAATTAATGGATAGCCTACAAATAAAAATACTAGGATAGGTACAAGTATTGCAAGGACGATTCCAAATATTGGACCAACCACAGATTGTTGCATAGCCATTGACATCATTAACTTATAAATAGCTGGTTGTAATGGCATAAACGTTAAAATAGTTAAAGCGAGTAATATTATAAAACTTACGATTGTAAACAGTAATACTTTAGCATTTTGGGGTTTTGCATTTTGTAATGCTAATTTATGAAAATTAAACAAATTTTAAGCACTCCTTTTTCGTCATAAGCATACGATATCAAAAATTTGAAGATTTTAAAATAAATAGGTAACAAAATCGATATAAAATGTTAAAATGTCCTAATGAGAAAAAGTTGAAAGGAGATATCATCATGAAATTTGCAATTATAACTGATGTTCATGGTAATTTTGATGCATTAGAAACTGTTTTGGATGATATTGATAGAAGAGAAGATATCAATAAAATATTTAATCTAGGTGATAATATTGGTGTTGGACATGAAACGAATAAAGTGCTTGATGAAATCTTTGATAGAGATGATATGGAAATCATTGCAGGTAATCATGATGAAGCGGTAATGTCAATTGTAAACGGTACACCTTATCCTGAAGACTTAAAAGATAAATTCTATGAACATCATCAATGGATAGAGAGTCATTTAGATGAAGATTACTATGACAGATTAAATGAGTTACCTCGTGTTATTGAGAAAACATTTTGTCATAAGAAAGTATTATTTATTCATTACGAAATTCCTAATGATCAATTAAATACGCCAATCGATGGGCAACCATTCAGCCCAATTGTTGAACCAAACGAAGAGAACATGAAAGCACTTTTTGAAGATAAAGATGCCAATTTAATTGTCTTCGGTCATAATCATACGGTGCATTTATTTGATGATAAATCAACAGTTTATTTCAATCCTGGTTCTGTTGGTTTAAATAATGGCGCGTATGCAGTTTATGGAATCGTAACGGTAGATGAAAATGAATTTTCATTTGAACGTGTGAAAGTGCCATACGATAATGAAGAATTTATTAGAGGATTCGATGAGAAGCAAGTTCCTGCCAAAAAACTTATTTTTGATAAATTTTTATAATTACGATTATAAAAAAGCTGATAGTTATATCCTAAGTATGCATTCCTTAAAGTCTTAACTTTGAAAGGAAAGATAACTTATGGAAACTATCAGCTTTTTATTGTTATACGATTAATAATTAATGGCTATGGGCATGATGATGAGACTTTGATGTATCATGTGCTGAACAAAGCGTGTCATTATCATGTTTGTGGTTTATAGTTTCTAATTGGATAGTCATGTGCTGAATGTTCAGATGTTGAAGTTTGTGTTCTAGTTTATCTAGTAAATTTTCACACTGTTCAACAGACATATCGCTAGGAACGACAGCATGACAACTTAATGCATTCATTTCATTAGAAATAGTCCATATATGACAGTCATGTACATTTTCAATTTCATTTTCTTCAGTAATTGTAGAAATCACTTCATTCATATTAACATCAGATGGTGTACCCTCCATTAATATATTCAAGGAAGATTTTGTTATACCTAAGCTACTTTTTATTATAAGGATAGAGACGATAATACTTGCGATAGGGTCTGCAATCGTTAGATTTAAAGTCCATATGAGTATAGCAGCGATGATTGCGCCTACGGAACCTAATAAATCACCCATAACATGTAGGAAGGCGCCACGCATATTAATATTATTGGAAGTGTCGCCGCCTTTAAACATAAATAAAGCAACAATGACATTAACAATAAGTCCAATTACACTTATTACGAACATTTCTGTTGACTTAACGTCTTCCGGATTAAAGAAACGACCAATTGCTTCTACTATGATAACAACACCGATAATAAAGAGTGTTACACCATTAAATAATGCAGCTAAAATCTCAAATCTTTTATATCCAAAAGTTTTACTTTTGGTAGCATTTTTTTCAGCATAGATAAAAGCGACCAAGGCTACGCCTAAAGATATTGTATCGCTAAACATGTGCAAACCATCAGATAATAGCGCCAAACTATTTGATACAAAGCCTCCAATAATTTCTACAATCATAAAGATTCCAATAATTAGAAAACTGATGAGTAATATTTTTTTATTATTTGTGTGTACATGACCATGTGCATGATTGTGACCGTGATGTTCAGACATATTGAGTGTCCACCTTTCAATTATTGTTTATGACTAGCATGATGAATTGCTTGTTTAAGTAATGTTGTAACATGTGTATCGTCGATGGTATAAATCATAGATTGGCCATCTCGATTTCCTTTTACCAAATGCGCTTGTTTAAGTATGCGTAATTGATGAGAGACGTTAGATTGGCTTAAATCTAATACATGCGCAATATGACCCACGCTACTTTCTCCTTGGATTAATAAATGCATTATACGTAGACGATTGCCATCACTCAGCGCCTTGAAGATATCAGTTACTTGCTCAATCGTTTGTTCGTTAAATGATTCTTCCAAAATGAAGCCCTCATTTCTAATGATTAATTTTAATATATGAATATATGTTCATATATTAATGTATTTTTTAGAAATTGTCAAAGGCAAACAGATTTCGTTTCAAAATAAAGTAAAAGTGGTAAAGTCTAATTAATAATTTTTTAAGGAGGCTATAAAATATGAGTACATTAGTTATTGGAGCAAACGGTGGCGTAGGCCAATATTTAGTTAAACAATTAAAAGAGCGTGGTGAGTCATTTACAGCAGGTGTTAGAAAAGAATCTCAAGTTGAAGCATTAGCCTCAGAAGGTGTTGAAGCAATTTTAATCGATGTTGAAGCAGATGATATTGATACTTTAACAGAAAAAATTAACGGCTTTGATAAAGTTGTATTTTCAGTTGGTTCTGGTGGTAGCACAGGTGCAGACAAGACAATTAGTGTTGATTTAGATGGTGCAATTAAATCGATTAAAGCGAGTGAGGCCAATAATGTTAAACAATATGTAATGGTCTCAACTTACGATTCAAGAAGACAAGCATTTGATGCAAGTGGTGATTTGAAGCCTTACACGATTGCTAAACACTACGCTGATGAGTATTTAAAACAAGCAGATATTGGTTATACGATTGTACACCCTGGTGGCTTAACAGATGATCCTGCCAAAGATAAAATAGAAGTTGGTGCATTCTTCGAAGGTAGAGGAACAATTCCTCGTGAAGATGTAGCTGCTGTTATTAGAGAAGTATTAACTAGTGATAATCTGTTAAATACAGAATTCCAAATTATTAGTGGGGATACCTCCATACCTGAAGCATTAGCAGATTTTAGTAAATAATTAAGACTCAAATATATAGGTAACTGAAAGATATCCAAAGTATTTTTAAAATAAAAAGAAGCGACTATTGGATGATTGTTAAAGGTACTGATTACAATCTTAATAGCTTTTTATAGCGTGGGTTAATGAAATCTTATGATAAAAGATTAGGTTTCATTAGCAAACGCTTTTTTTATAGCCATTTTATAGTATATATTAGCGAAAATTTGATACAATGATAGATATCGTTTGGAGGTAATTATGAGAATTTCAAACACGAAAATCTATGAGCAAGTCGCAGATATTATTTTAGAGCAAATTAAAGCAGGCGATTACCAAGTGGGGGACAAATTGCCTTCTATCCAAAAACTTGGAAAGCAGTATGGCGTGAGCGTAGCTTCGGTAAGAGAGGCATTAAATGCTTTAAGAACAATTGGAATTATAGAAATGAAACAAGGTTATGGCACATTTATTAAACAGACAGAGCCTACCTTTTTTGAACTTGGTGACAAATTCACGTCGCTAAGTCAAATCAAAGAATTATTAGAGTTACGTGAAATTGTTGAAAGTGCTACTGTAGAAAAAGCAGCTTTATATCGAACTGAAGAAAATTTGGTAGAGCTGAAGCAAGCACTAGTTGAAATGGGACGAGCTGTAACAGATGGTACTTCGGGTGAAGAAGCAGACCTAGAGTTTCATCTCTCAATTGCGAAAGCTGCCCAAAATACATTATTAGTAGAGTTATTAAATAATATTTCAGAACTAATGCGAAATTCTATGGAAGAAACAAGGAAGATTTTTATTTATAGTAAACAAAAAACTATGAATAAATTGTTAGAGGAACATGAGGTGATATATCAAGCCATTTTACAGCAAAATGATGTTAAAGCTGTAGATGCGATGCGCGCACACCTGTTAGAAGTTAAGGAAACTATATTGGCTAATTTCAAAGAATAACCGTATATAGGGTGTATAATAAATAACTCTCAAATGATTACGATAAAATCCATTTAATATTGTAAATAAAAAAGGTAGTATATCCAAATAAATTTGGATAAAATAAAAGCCCAAACTTTTCCGAAGTTTGGACTTTATCGCAAATTAACTGTGTTGAAAAAGTAATCAACAATTTCAACTAAATCATAATTAATACATTACCTTATATGTAAAAAAAAAACAGATAGAGTACATTGCTGTAACTCTACAGTTAATTATAAAATCAATTACAGCTAATTAGCAAGTATTAATTGATTAAAAATTAGTAAGATAAAATAACTGTTCAATAAAATGTCATAAAATGTCATTGAACAAAATATAATAGGCTATCGATTTTTACAAAGCATTGATATAATTAAAAGTGGATCTAAAGTACTAGCATTGTGATTTAAGCGTTTATTCAAGTGGGATGAATGTGATACAATCACAATGGTTCTGAAAATTTTGAAATGATACGCGTATGACAATCATGCAAAAGTATATGAGATAAATATAATAATTAAATTACAACTTAAGAATTTGGAGGTGTGATGTATGCCGTTATTTTTAAAGCCAGTATTTCATGAGAAAATTTGGGGTGGCAATCGTTTAAAAGATTATGGATATGATTTACCCAGCGATTATGTAGGAGAAGTATGGGGGATATCAGCACATCCAAATGGTAAGTGTGAAATACTGAATGGCCCATATCAAGGGCAAACTTTGGATCAAGTTTGGAGCGAGCATCGAGAGTTATTCGGTGACTTTCCAAGTCAAGAGTTTCCACTGATGACCAAAATTGTAGATGCAAGAGAATCATTATCGGTTCATGTTCATCCAGATGATGCCTATGCATATGAAAATGAAAAAGGGCAATATGGTAAATCAGAATGTTGGTATATTATTGATGCTGAAGAAGGCTCAGAAATCATCTACGGATTAAATACAGAATCAAAAGACCTTGCAATAGATAAAATTGACGAAGAAGATTACGAAGCATTGTTAAATAAGGTGAAAGTTAAGCCGGGTGAGTTTTATTTTATACCTGCCGGAACAATCCATTCTATAGGAGAAGGTATACTTGTTTATGAAACAATGCAATCTTCAGATGTTACATACCGGGTGTATGATTATGAACGCGCGTACGATACTGGTGATAAACGTGTGTTAAATAAAGATAAAGCTAAAGACGTTATTGAACTTTCTAATGATAATATTAATATACCGACAGATACAGAAATTATCGAAAATCATAAAAGAACCCAACTCGTGTCTAGTGACTTTTTTACCATTGTAAAATGGAAAATTTCTGGAACTTTAAATTATATGAAACCGAGAGAGTTCGTATTAGTTTCTGTACTTAAAGGTGAAGGTCAAGTCATTATAGATGGTGAGGTATATACCTTAGATCAAGGACAGAATTTCATCTTAACTTCAGATGATTTAGATACTATATTTGAAGGAGATTATGAATTAATTGTAAGTTATCTATAGTTAAAATAGTGGGAGAGTATGAGTGTGTATAAATTTTTATATGTTTCCTTAATTTGTGGCCTGTTAGCTGGTGCTGGCACGTTTCTGAAATTTCCTGTGTTTCCCTCAATGGCTTTTCCAATTATAATTGGTGCGCTTGGCATTATTTCAGCATTAATCACGCTTCCAGATAAAGAGATAAGTGGTATGTTGAAATTTGGTGGTGTATTAATTAATTTGATGCCTATAATGGGGGCGCTAACTTTAGCGCAATGATTTGTGAATTTGAGGCTGAGACATAATTAATGTCTCAGCCTCAAATATGATGTCATAAATATTTAGATAACATAGATTAGTTACAAAGTATATTTTAAAGTAACAGATTAGAATTGTTATGCAAGTCACGAAATCAGTGATATGACACCAAGACTAAAAGGTAATCTGACTTTCTGACAACTTATATAAACTGTTAAAATTTACTGAATCCATGTAAACTTTCAAAGTTTACAGATGAATAAATATGTTAAAATAGAATTTAAATTGGGGGTGACAAGGTTGGATAAAGTAAGAGGGGTTGTTATGACATTGGTTATAGCGATGGTAGCATGGGGAGTAAGTTTCCAATAATTGGAAGTGCTATTTTTGCTATAATAATAGGTATAATAATTAATAATGTAATTTTAATTCCCAAAAAATATCAAGCAGGTATCAAATTCAGCAGTAAGAAAATACTGCATTATAGTATTGTAGTGTTGGGATTTACACTAAGCTTTCAATCAATTGGTATCATTGGCTGGAAGTCATTGCCAATGATTATTGTTACATTATGTGCAGCGTTTGTAGCAGTATTCTTATTGATGAAGCTATTTAAAATAAATGAGCATCTTAGTATATTGATTGGTGTTGGTACAGCGATATGTGGTGGTTCTGCCATCGCAGCAACTAGCCCAGTTATTAAGGCGAAAGAAAGTGAAGTGGCTTTTGCAATTTCAACTATTTTTTTATTTAATTTATTAGCTGTTTTTATCTTTCCGCCTTTAGGTCACATGATGCATATGAGTCAAAGTACATTCGGCTATTTTGGCGGCACGGCAATTAATGATACTTCAAGTGTAATTGCTGCCACATCAAATTATGGTAAAACATCATTAGAAACTGGTGCAGTTGTAAAATTGACACGTACATTAATGATTATCCCAGTCGTATTATTTTTTACATATAGAACGATACGAAAAGAAAGAGAAGCACAGACTGATACATCAATTGCTAAAATATTCCCGTGGTTTATTGTATGGTTTGTTGTGGCTTCTTTAATTAGTACTATTTTCAATTTTTCACCTATGGTCATAAGCTTTTTCCAACAAGTAGCACTATTTTTAATTACAATGGCTATGGCAGGTATTGGTTTAAATGTTAACTTTAATCAATTTAAACAGGCTGGTTTTAAACCGGTATTACTTGGTTTAGCTACATGGATTGTAGTGATTGTTACAAGTTTGATAACAATGAAATTAGTTAACTTACTATAATGTTTGTTCTAAATGAATTTTTTGAATATAATAGGAAAAATAGAATTTTATATGAGATAAGGAGTATCTAAATGGTAGAGGAAACAAGTTATTTTTGGTTAAACTGCGGTTATAATCGCTGGAATCATAATGAACCAATGGTAGGGCAAACGACATTATTTGAATCAGGTGCACAATTTAATCCTTCACAAGGTTTCCGATCCTTTAAACAAGCTAAAGTAGGAGATCGAGTTGTCTTCTATCAAGTACAAATGGATACTGGCTTATTAGGTTTTGGGGAAATTACAAGTGTTCAAACTGGTGCGCAAAATAAAATTCGTGTTCATTTTCAGTTGCAAGAACAACTGAAGCCTTTAACGGCTGATTATTTAAAGAGAAGTGATCAATTAGAATTTAGAATGAGTAACATGAAAGAAACACTTTTTAATCAAATTACAAAAGAAGAATTTGAATTAATTGTAAGTTTAGGTAAAGGGGAAACTAAAATACCTAGATACTTTTTTGTATCAGAAGCACAAGATTTTGAACCTAATTCATATAATACAATTTACACACATACTTACAATGGTATTAAACGTAATGGCTACCATTTTTATACGCAACTTGAGATTGGAGATAAAATCGTTTTTTATAATAAAAAACGAGATCAATCTGTTATTGGTGTAGGAGAAGTCAGCAAGCATATATATGAAAAGGCGCCGATACCTGGTAGGACTAATAGTACCGCTATTGAAGTTTATTTTGAAAAAGAAATTGACCCTGTATCACTTGGTACATTGAACAAGCATCCTAAATTGAAAAATATTTACTTTTTACAAGAAAATGCCAAACAGGCAATTGCTAGCTTGTCTCAAGTACAATTTGAAGCAATTCTTGATATGAGTGCAAATGATGGTCTGAAATCACAATTTGAGTCTGTTCCTACTGAAAATATCATTGATAAAGCGCAAGAAGAATTAAAACCATTCATTTTGCTAGTCGTAGACAAGGGTGAAGGTCTAAAAGCAGCAGAAGACTTATTACAGAAGACTAACGCGAATCCCGTAATAACAACAGGACATCCTGACTTTAATGAAGATATGCTCTATGGTAAATATTTACCAAACGAGACAGGCGCACTATATTATAGAGAAGGATTTATTACTAATCTTATGCCTCGAAAAGATAAAAGTTATTTAGTGATCGATAACTTTAATCGAATTGATCCAGATGTATTTCAAGCTTACATTAATGTATTAGAAGGGTATGAAGTGACACTACCACGATAGAATAAAGATGGAACAATGGTAAAATGGTCTAGAAAGAAAGATTCTTACTACCACTTTAATCCTAACTGGCATATTGTGGGTGTAACTTATGATAACTTAAATGATATTAAACAAAAATATACAGAACAATTTTTGAAGTACACTAGAATTGTGAAAGTGAACCAAGACTAGTGTAAACTAGTATCACAAATCACGAATGAGATACCATCAATATTTTAACCGTCTATGTGCATAAAAGCATGTTAATCGCTGTCTTTAAAACTTAAACATGATATTAACTATGATTCAATATCATGTTTAAGTTTTAGCTATTCACATATTTTTATCGAGGAAATGAGCTTACAATCGTCTTATTTATAGACGAGGTAAGCTTTTTTTATTGTGATTATCCATTTTATATATTGAATAATATATTATTTGTAGCCGGTAGCAGTATGATTTATTTTATGAAATTTAGGTTATAATAATGTTAGGAGAATTTTTAATTTATGAATAATTAACTATAAAGTTATATAATATAAGGAGTGTTAAATATGCCAATAGTTTATTACGATAGCAATTGTGTTTATTGTTATAATTATGCAATATGGCTGATACAAAATGGTTTGTCTAGACGCTATCAATTCGCATCATTACAAGGCGAAACAGCACAGAACCTATTATCAAACTATCCTGAAACGCAACAATATGATAGCGTTATATTACAAGAAGGGGATCATTTAGAATATAAATCAGATGCAATTACAACGCTGATCACATCATTGACTAATTATAAATGGATAGGGATACTATTGCATTTAACACCTAAATTGATTAGGGATTTAGGTTATCAATTATTTGCTGACAATAGAAACCATATGTGGAAAACACATTGGCATCAACCCAATGATTACGAAAAATCTTTTTTTATTGATTAATGAATTTTAACTGAAACTACGGAGGATACAGACATGGGAAAAATTATAGTGATAGGTAGCGCATCAATTGATTTGGTAGTACAAACAGAAATCTTACCTGAAGCGGGAGAAACTGTGATGGGGAAATCATTTTTTACTAATCCAGGAGGTAAAGGTGCAAATCAGGCAGTCGCAGCAGCTCGATTAAGTAATGAAGTTTATATGATAGGTGCTGTCGGTGACGATGATAATGGCAAACAAATACTATCAAATTTAGAACAGAATAATGTTAATACAACTTATATGGATATTATCGAAAATGAGAAATCTGGTACCGCACACATTACTTTATTTGATGATGATAACCGTATCATTGTAGTACCAGCGTCAAATAATTATGTAACAGCAGAAAGGGTTCTACCAAAACTTGAAAATTTTAGTGCAGGAGACATTATTGTAATGCAACACGAAATACCTGAATCAACGATAAAAGATGTTGTTGATTATGCTATTGACCATGATATGAAAGTGATATTAAATCCAGCACCCTATCGAAAATTGGATAACACAATAATTGAAAAAGTAACGTGGCTGACACCGAATGAGACTGAAAGTGAATTACTATTCGATAATCAAGTGGATGATGCATTAAAGGCACACCCACACAAATTGATTGTTACTAAAGGTGCTTCTGGTGCAATGTATTATAGTGATTCTCAACAATTAGTAGAGGGATACAAAAAGCAAGTAGTTGATACCACAGGTGCAGGCGATACATTTAATGGTGCATTAGCAGTTGCACTAATTGAGAATAAACCATTAGAACAAGCAGTTGCTTTTGCTAATTTAGCAGGCAGTTATTCAGTGACTGGATTAGGAGCTCAAGGTGCAATGCCATACAGAAAAGACCTAGAATAAACGCTACCTTATTGGTATAATAGAAGTGGATGTTCAAACTAGATGCAGATTAAAATAATTCTAATTTATTAGCTTATACCTCTTTACAGATTGTAATTATTATTATATAATATTTATTGTAATCAAGGATTTGTGTCGTTTCTTATGACGATAATGAATTTTAAAAGGAGAGATTTTTTATGGCAAAAAGTAATGAAGAAGTAGTAAAAGTATTAAATCAACAAGTAGCAAACTGGACAGTAGCATTCACCAAATTACACAATTTTCATTGGTACGTAAAAGGGCCTAATTTCTTCTCACTACACACTAAATTTGAAGAATTATATGATGAAGCAAGCCAATACATTGATGATTTAGCTGAACGAATTTTAGCAGCAGGCGGTAATCCTGTAGCAACTTTAAAAGAAAGTTTAGAGCTTTCAATTATCGAAGAAGCTGGCAAAGGTTATAAAGCTGAAGAAATGGTTGAAGTGCTTTCGAAAGACTTCGATAATGTATCAAAACAGTTAGAGCAAGCAATTGAAGTTGCTTCAAATGCAGAAGATGATGTTACTGAAGATATGTTCATTGGTATGCAAACAAACATTGATAAACATAACTGGATGTTAAAATCATATTTAGGTAGATAATCTATTCAGGCTAAAATATAAATAAATATAAAAAGAAGCTTTTCAGACATTTGGTGTACTGAGAAGCTTCTTTTTATTTATCTCAAAAAATTAAAAGCTATACTGTAAATGGTCTATGACAGCATAGCTTAAAGGGATGGTCTAATATTGAATTATTCTGCGATTTCTAATGCAATTTCCATCATTTGAGTAAATGAGTTTTGACGTTCTTCAGCTGTTGTAGCTTCATCGCGTAAGATATGATCACTTACAGTGAAGATACCTAAGGCCTTTTTGTTTGCATATGTGGCATTTAAATATAATGCTGCTGATTCCATTTCAATACCTAAGACACCCATACGTTGCCATCTCTCATTGAATGTTTCGTCAGCATTATAAAATGTGTCAGATGAAAGGATATTACCAACATGTGTTGTTGCACCAATATCATCTGCTTTTTGTTTTGCTTTTAATATTAAGTCGAAGTCTGCCAACGGTGCAAAGTGGCCAGGAATATTATATTGCTCAACATAACTAGAATTTGTTGAAGCACCTTGAGCAATAATAACGTCATAAAGGTTTACATTTTCTTGTAATGCACCACAAGAGCCGATGCGAATAATCGTTTCAACATTAAAGAAATTATAAAGTTCATAAGAATAGATACCAATACTTGGTACGCCCATTCCAGAGCCCATTACTGATACTTCTTTACCATTGTATGTACCTGTATAGCCGAACATATTACGTACTTCGTTAAACTGTTCAACATTTTCTAAATAGTTATCAGCAATATATTTTGCTCGAAGCGGATCGCCTGGCATTAATACAGTTTTAGCGATTTTAGTCCCATTAGGTTGAATATGAGGTGTTGCTTTTGTCATAGTCATCTTCTCCTTTAAATTCTTTATCAAATTAAAGATAACATTTGTTTATTATTTTTGCTAATTTTTGTAATATAGAGATAAAGAAAAGTTATTTATTAAGGATATGTTATTAATTTTGCTTTATAATTATGAGTGGTATGAAAACATATAGATAATTTAGGAGGATTTAATATGAATTACGCAAAATATATAGATCACACATTACTTAAACCTGAGTCTACGAGAGCTCAAATTGATAAAATTATTGAGGAAGCTAAATCATTTAACTTTAAATCAGTTTGTATCAATCCTACACATGTTAAATATGCTGCAGAACAACTTAAAGGTTCGGATGTATTAGTATGTACGGTTATTGGATTTCCTTTAGGCGCATCTACAACAGAAACAAAGATGTTTGAAGTTGAAGATGCGATTAAAAATGGTGCGTCTGAAGTAGATATGGTCATCAATATTGGTGCATTAAAAGACGGTCGTTTTGATGAAGTTCAAAAAGATATAGAAGGTGTAGTTGGCGCTGCTAATGGAAAAACAGTTAAAGTTATTATTGAGACATGCTTGTTAACAGATGAAGAGAAAGTTAAAGCATCAGAATTAAGCAAAGCAGCAGGTGCTGATTTTGTTAAAACTTCAACAGGTTTTGCAGGTGGAGGTGCTACTCCAGAAGATGTAAAATTAATGAAAGATACCGTAGGAGAAGACTTAGAAGTTAAGGCTTCTGGTGGTGTAAGAAACTTAGATGATTTTAATCAAATGCTTGAAGCTGGGGCTACACGTATTGGTGCAAGTGCTGGTGTTCAAATCGTTCAAGGTTTAGAAAGTAATTCTGACTATTAATTACTAATTAGACATCGGAATATCAATGTTTTTAACGTCTTTATTTGAAAAGGGAGGCCAACTCATATGAGAATGGTAGATATTATTGAAAAAAAACGTGATGGACAAGTATTGACTAAACAAGAGATTGAATACTTTATTGAGGAATATACCAATGGTAATATCCCAGATTATCAAGCATCAAGTTTAGCTATGGCGATATATTTTCAAGACATGAATGATGATGAACGTGCAGCATTAACAATGGCTATGGTAAATTCTGGCGATGTTATAGACTTATCTAATATCAATGGGATTAAAGTAGATAAGCATTCAACTGGTGGTGTGGGTGATACTACTACACTAGTATTAGCGCCTTTAGTAGCATCAGTAGGCGTACCTGTAGCTAAAATGAGTGGTCGTGGTTTAGGACATACAGGTGGAACAATTGATAAATTAGAATCTGTAGCAGGTTTCCATGTAGAAATCAGTGAAGATAAATTTATTAAATTAGTTAATGAAGCGAAAGTAGCAGTGATAGGTCAAACTGGTAACCTTACCCCAGCAGATAAAAAATTATATGGTCTTCGTGATGTTACAGGCACTGTAAATTCGATTCCATTAATTGCTTCATCAATCATGAGTAAAAAAATTGCTGCAGGTGCAGATGCCATTGTTTTAGATGTGAAAACAGGTAATGGTGCGTTTATGAAGACAATTGAAGAAGCTGAAGCGTTGGCGCATGCAATGGTTAGCATTGGTAACAATGTAGGTAGAAATACGATGGCTATCATTTCTGATATGGGTCAACCGTTAGGCAATGCCATTGGAAATGCTCTAGAAATTAAAGAAGCAATTGAAACTTTACAAGGTAAAGGTCCAAAAGATCTTACAGAATTAGTGATGACACTAGGCTCACAAATGGTCGTTGTAGGTGGTAAAGCTAAAGATTTAGACGAAGCACGTCAATTGTTAGAAAATGCAATTCAAAATGGTTCAGCATTAGAAACTTTTAGAACATTTTTAGAAAATCAAGATGGTGACGGTTCAGTTGTAGACGATGTTAAAAAATTACCACAAGCTAAATATCAAATTCAATTGCCATCACCAAAGACAGGGGTTGTAACTGAGATCGTTGCAAATGAGATAGGCGTTGCTTCGATGATGTTAGGTGCAGGTAGACAAACAAAAGAAGATGATATTGATTTAAGTGTCGGACTCGTATTGCATAAAAAAGTAGGAGACAAGGTGAATGAAGGAGAAGCACTATTAACCATTCATAGTAATAAAGAGCAAATTGATGACGTCAAAAACAAACTCAATCAAAATATTACGATAAGTCAAACTGGTACCGAACCGACATTGATTCATAAAATTATTACCGAATAGGAGTGAACGTCATGACTACACCATTCAAACGTGTCCATTTAATCGTTATGGACTCAGTTGGTATTGGAGAAGGACCTGATGCCAAAGCCTTTAATGATGAAGGCAGTCATACATTAAAACACACATTAGAAGGATTTAATCAAAACTTGCCTAACTTACAAAAGCTGGGTCTAGGTAACATTGACCCCTTGCCAATTATTGGACAAGAGTCACAACCACAAGCGTTTTATACTAAAATGAGTGAAGCATCAGTGGGAAAAGATACAATGACTGGTCATTGGGAAATTATGGGTCTAAATATAATGCAACCCTTCAAAGTATATCCAGAAGGCTTTCCTGAAGAACTCGTTAATGAAATAGAATCATTAACTGGTCGTAGAGTTGTGGCAAACCGTCCAGCCTCAGGAACGCAGATAATTGATGAGTGGGGAGAGCATCAAATGAAGACAGGTGATTTGATAGTATATACATCAGCAGATCCTGTGCTTCAAATTGCTGCGCATGAAGATATTATACCTTTAGAAGAGTTATACGATATCTGTGAGAAGGTTAGAGCGTTAACTAAAGATCCAAAATATTTGATAGGTAGAATTATTGCTAGACCTTATATAGGTGAGCCCGGTTCGTTTAAAAGAACTTCCAATAGACATGATTATGCCTTGAAACCCTTCGGCAAAACAGTTATGAATGAATTAAAAGATAACGGGTATGATGTGATTGCCCTAGGTAAAATCAACGATATCTTTGATGGAGAAGGCGTGACAGAATCAATTCGTACTAAAGATAATATGGATGGTATGGATAAATTAGTTGAAACAGTACAAAGAGACTTTAATGGTATGAGTTTCTTAAATCTTGTTGATTTCGATGCCCTATATGGCCATCGTCGTGATAAAGGTGGTTACGCACAAGCCCTTAAAGAGTTTGATGAACGTTTGCCAGAACTTATTGATCATTTGCAAGAAGACGACTTAGTGATTATTACAGCCGACCATGGCAATGATCCGACTGCAGATGGTACAGATCATACAAGAGAATTTGTACCAGTGTTGATGTTTAGTCCGAAAATTAAAGACTACCATGAATTAACAGTTGATAGCACATTCAGTTCTTTAGGTGCAACGATTGCTGATAACTTTGGTGTGAAATTACCAGAGTTTGGCAGAAGTTACTTAAAAGAAATGGGTGTTGAAAAGTGAATAAAATAACGAGAGTAAGTTTTGGCATTGTCTTTAGTATTGCTGGTATTTTGCATTTTAAAGACGAACAAAAATTTAGAGCAATCATACCAACTTATCTTCCATTTAGAAAGGCGGCAGTATTAATTACTGGTGTGTTTGAAGTGGTTTTTGGTTTGTTATTGCTGACTCGCAAACCTTCGTCATGCTTGAAAAAAGCTATCATTGCGTTTTTATGGGCTGTGTTTCCAGCTAATATTTATATGGCGCGTAATAATATTCCATTAGGCGGTAAAGAACTACCTAAGTGGGCATTGTATGGTAGACTGCCGCTACAATTTGTCATGATTAAAATGATAAGTAAACTATAAGCCATTAGTTTTAATAAATAGAAACGCTTCAAAGTGTGCATTAAAGAATGTCTGCTTCGAAGCGTTTTTACATAGAGATAAAATGGTTATATTTACTGTTTATAAATTTATGATTTATAAAAAAGATGAGGTTTGGCATGAAACTGCATGCCAAACCTCATCTTTTTTATTGATAATAAGTCATTGCTTATGTTCTTTCTTTTTGCAGAGAGTTCAGTTTAAAGTTACTTATTTTCACCATAAATATCATGCCATTCATCTTTTTTATCTAGAAATGTTTGCGCGATTTCTTTTGCGCCTTCTAATGAATGACTCGCTGCCCAACCACATTGTACTTCATTACAAGCCGGCACCTCTGTAGCATTTAATACGTCTTGTATTGTTTTTTCGATGATTTGTAGCACGTCTGTATAATCATCATGGTTGATGAATGAAACGTAAAAGCCAGTCTGACATCCCATTGGGCTGATATCAACGACTTTATCTGAATGATTACGGATATTTTCGGCCATAAGATGTTCTAGTGAATGTAATCCTGGCATATCCATATGCTCTTTATTTGGTTGTTTGAAGCGAATGTCATATTTATGAATAACATCTCCGTTTGCACCTTCCATTTTTCCTGCAAGTCTTACAAATGGCGCAGATACAATTGTGTGGTCTAAATTGAAGCTTTCAACATTCATTTTTGGCATGGTGTTATCCTCCTAATATTTTACGTAAGCTAATTGTAACAAGACCAAACAGTATTTACAATTTCTGTATTTGGGTAAACTCATAGAATAGCTAATAATTATTATAAATTTCAGGAAATTAATGACAGAATCCAATAAACCCGATAGAATAAGTAATGATTAAAACAGGTTTTGTACATTATGAATTATAAATTGTGTTATTAAATAAATTACTTATTGCATTTCACTTTAGTGTCAATCGCTATAAAGGCAATATTAGGAGGGCGTATTTATACTATGGAAAACAAACAAATTATTTTAGATTACATAGAAAATGACAAATATAAATTTTTGGAAATGAGCCACCAAATACATCAAAGACCTGAATTAGGAAATGAAGAAATTTTTGCATCTAGATCATTAATTGAAATGTTAGACAGCAATGATTTTGAAGTTGAAACGGATATCGCTGGTCATGCTACTGGTTTTATAGCTAGATATGAATCAGATTTACCGGGTCCTACAATAGGGTTCTTAGCGGAATATGATGCATTACCAGGTTTAGGTCATGCTTGTGGTCATAATATTATTGGAACGGCAAGTACTTTTGCGGGTATTGCGTTGAAACAACTTATAAATAAAGTCGGAGGAAAGGTTATTGTACTTGGATGCCCAGCTGAAGAAGGTGGGGAAAACGGGAGCGCTAAAGCAACTTACGTTAAAGAAGGTGTCATTGACGAATTAGATATTGCGTTAATGGTGCATCCAGGTAATGAAACTTATAGAACGATTAATACATTGGCGGTAGATGTTTTAGATATTAAATTTTATGGTAAAAGTACACATGCTTCTGAAAATGCTGATGAAGCAAGAAATGCATTAGACGCAATGATTTCTTATTTTAATGGTGTAGCACAATTAAGACAACATATTAAAAATGGACAACGTGTACATGGTGTTATATTAGACGGCGGTAAGGCGGCTAATATTATCCCGGACTATACACATGCACGTTTTTATACAAGAGCAACTTCGCGTCAAGAATTAGATATATTAACAGAACGAGTAGGACAAATTGCAAAAGGTGCAGCCATTCAAACTGGATGCGATTATGAATTTGGACCAATACAAAACGGTGTAAATGAATTTATAAAATCTTCTAAGCTAGACGATTTGTTTGCAAAATATGCAACTGAAATGGGAGAAGCTGTTATAGACGATGATTTTGGGTACGGTTCAACAGATACGGGGAACGTAAGTCATATTGTGCCTACAATACATCCTCATATTAAAATAGGATCTCGTAATCTAGTTGGTCACACGCATAGATTTCGTGAAGCTGCAGCAAGTACACAAGGTGATAATGCCTTAATTAGAGGCACGAAGATTCTTGCTTTAATGGGTTTAGAATTAATCACTAATAAATCGTTGTTTGATGAAATTATTGAGCAACACCGATATATAAAGGAGCATAAAAAATGACTAATCAAAGCTCTCTGCATCCTCAATTAACACTTAGTGATCTATATGATTCTAGTATTGTCTATACTTCACGGCCATCATATGTTTCGAATCCTTGGTTAGAACCTGAAGAACATCAATCTAATTTTCTAACTGGTAGAGAGCTCATCATTGCTAACCAAATGCCTGTAATAGTACATGAGGCATGTGTTACAAATAAAGTGAAAATTTTGTTTGAAGCTGTGGGTAAAGCTATGCCTACAAATATTATTCAATTTAATAATCGAAGAAGTTATGAACAAGTGATTCAAGATTTAGCATTAAATGACAATAAAAAAATATACTTCCAATATATTCATGGTGAAGATATTGTGAACAAAGCTTATTATGCATTAAATAAAGATGTTTTTATGGCTTTAAATAACAAAGCACGTATCCCAGAGTGGACGAATTACAAATATTTACCTAAAAGAGAAGTTGTAGCAATTGATGATTTTCAACACGCAGTTTCTTTTTGGGAATTTCCATTTGTATTAAAACCAGGCGACGACTTACCGACAGCAGGTGGATATGGTGTGATGATTTGTAATAATGAAAAAGATTTAGACCAAGCTAAAACACGAATTGAGCAAGCTAAAAGCGAAACAGACACAATGATTATAGAACAAAAAGTAGAGATAGTTGCGAATTATTGCGTGCAATATGCATATTCTAAAGACACAGGTATTCAATATATTGGTACATCTGACCAAATTACAGATGACTATGGTTCTTACAAAGGTAATCAAAATACGCATGATGTGCCACAATCAGTGATTCAAGCTGGTAGAGAGATAATGGAAATCGGTGTAGCGGAAGGCTATTTTGGTATCGCTGGATTCGATTTGTTGTTAGATAAGCACGGTGAAATATTTGCCATAGATTTAAATTTTAGACAAAACGGTTCAACGAGTATGCTATTACTAGAACCTATATTGCAAGGCAAATATCATAAATTCTTTAGTTATATAGCGCCAGACAATTGCGATAATGAATATTTTTTCAAGACAATTGAGAAATATGTAAATAAAGGCGTATTGTTCCCGTTATCTTATTATGATGGTGACTGGTATAAGGATGAAGTTGTTAAATCAAGATTTGGTTGTATTTGGCATGGAGAAAGTAAAGCATTCGTTGAATCAATGGAGCGACGCTTTTTGGAAGAACTGAAAAAAGGGTAATATAACTTATAGGCATATTGAATGATAAATACATTTAATTTTATCGGTGATTGTAACGAGCTAAAGTATCTATAAGTGTAAGATTAATGTGCCATTGCAGTAGCAGTTGTTTGTTGTCACATTTCTATCATGAACGTCTATTGTATAACGTCTCGTTTATTATCGGCGATTGACTAGAGCCATGCAGTCCTTTATATTCTTAATATAGGTAAATTATTATGAATAGATTGAAGGTGTTTTGATGTCTTATAAAGAAAGTTCATTTTTTAAAGAAATATTAATTAATGAAGTGTTTTATGTAGCAACGGAAGCAAAGGAATTAATCAGACAAGAAGTAGATGAAAATAACGTCGTATGTACTTGGACTGATAAAGAGACTGCCGAAGCTTACTTGAAAAAGCAAAAAATTGATTACGATAAAATTAAAAAGATAGATATCGATCGTTTTGTAACTTATGAAATCGATAATGTCTTTAGCGATAACGAACAAGTATTGATGAACCCTACTTCTGAAAAAGATGGTGAACTTATACCAATCGCAGAAGCTACGGATGAATTAATGTCTGATTTAGATAATATTCGTTTGAAAGAATTTGTTAAGGATGTCGCAAAAGAAGACGCAGTGTTCGGTTTGACAAATAAAAACGTTAAGCAATTCCTTATGATCAGTGATGAATCACATCAAAGGCCTAACATCATGCCTGTATGGAGTATCAAAAATAGAGCTGAGAAGGTAAGAGATGAAGATTTTGAAGAGTGTGACATTATAGAAGTAGAAGGCGAAGTATTCGCTGAATGGTTAGATAACTTACGTGATGATGATAATGCAGTTGCAATCGATTTGAAACCAGGCGTTTTAGGTAGTGTAGTACCTGCACAAAAAGTATTAGATCAGCTTCCTTTTTAAAAATAAAAGGGCTCTATGACATGAATATATGTCTCGGGGCCCTTTTAACTTTATAGGTTGTAATTAATTTAAATGAAATTAAGCTTATAAATGAATAGCGCCAAGAGCACCTGAGAAGGCACCGTGTTCGATATAATACGGTTTAAAGCCTCTTAATACTGTATAGTCTTTAACGACTTCTTTTAATAATTCATTATTATGGAACGATGAGCCGATATATGCAACGTTTTCTGTGTTATGCTCTCTAGCTACAGTAATAGACATTGTAGTAATAACTTCACCGACGACACCTATAACAGAGGCCAATTTATCTGCTTCTGTAAAGTTAGTATCTAAATTATGTAAGACATTACCAAAGTTTGCTGCCGTTAAATCACCAGAGATTGGTGGTTCACTATCTTTGTAAATGTGTTTTACTTTCAAGTCAATGATATCTCTATTACCATTTTGAGCAGTATCAGTTAAATTTTTATAGTCTTTGATTCCAGTCAATAAGTAACCTAGTCCCTGTATCATACCGCCACCAGTGCCAACGCCTCCGACGCGTTGTTGACTGTTTCCATCAGAAAAATGAATAGAAGTACCAGTACCTACATTTGTGAAAATGTAGTCATCTAAAAAGTGTCCTTGTTCTTCAAGTAGTATCTCCAACCCTTTAGCAGCAGCATCAAATTCAACAAATATACGTGCATCAAAATTTAATTTATCATTTATGAGTGCAGCTTGACCGCCTGTCAAACTAATACTTTCACAGTCTTGTTGGTTCAACCATTTTATGACATCATCGATTTCCGTTGTTAATCTTGTATTATATTCACGTTTACCGGCATAATCTTGAACAATTTTAATAAGCGTCCCACCAGCATCGATGCCAATTTTCATCTAAAATTCCTCCTAAAAAATTTCCATTTTAACTAATAGTATAATAAAATTTAAGAAAATCAACTATGAATTTGCGAGAGTATCAATTTCTTCATTTGAAGAAAGCATTATATTATAAAAGTAGACATGCAAATATTTTAATAGATATTTCGATGGTTAAAATACTAATTATTAATAGAGCAATGAATAGCTTTTTAAATTAATTCTAGATTTATAGATTATTTTATGTGCAATAGTGGTATTAATAATTACTAATACGTTTTAAATAGGGGATATTAAAATGGTGATTAAGCAAAATTTTGAAAATATTATAGTACAAGAGTTTGAAGAGGAGTATAGACAGGCACTTTATGATTTTAATTTAAATGAGCGTCAACAAATCTATTCTTCTTTACCGAAAGACGTGTTAGATGATGCAATAAATGATAAGGATAGGGTTGCCAATATTGCTCTAAATGAAGCGGGAGATGTTGTTGGTTTTTTCGTGCTACATCAATATTATCAGCATGAAGGATATGATACGCCTAGCCAAGTTATTTATGTTAGGTCTTTATCTGTAAATGAAGATTACCAAGGTTATGGCTACGGCACAAAGATGATGATGTATTTGCCTCAATATGTTCAAGATTTATTTCCGAATTTTAACCATTTATATCTTGTGGTTGATGCAGAGAATAAAGGTGCATGGAATGTATATGAACGTGCAGGTTTTATGCATGCTGCAACGAAAGAAGAAGGGCCAATTGGTAAAGAGCGATTATATTATTTAGATTTGGATTCTAAGCATGTCTCGTCTTTAAAGTTAAAGCCAAATACAGATGAACAACCCTTTAATATACATATCATAGACTTAATAAAAGATGGCCAAAAAGTGGGCTTTATAGCTATAGAGGGACATGATGGCCGAATGAATATTTCTAAGATTGAAGTAAATAAAGATAAAAGACATCATGGTATAGCAGAAAGTGCCTTGAGGCAATTAGCAACATATGTCAGAAAGCATTTTAGTGATATAGCACTTTTGACAATTACACTTTATGGAGAAAATAATGAATTAAAACCATTATGTATAAATAGTAATTTTGTTGAAATTGAGGCGGCTGATGACTTTATTGTCTTTGAAAAATATATAAATTACTAAATGCGATTGCGAAATCAAGCATTGTCATTTATAATTTACATTTGTTATTATTACTTATGATAAACTTAGTACTGATTTGGATAAATGCCTTTGAAAGGAAGAATAAATAATGAGAATTCAAGATTATACAAAAGAAATGGTTGATGAGAAATCATTTATCGATATGGCTTACACATTATTAAACGAAAAAAATGATACGATGAATTTATACGATATCATTGATGAATTTAAAGCACTAGGTCACTATGAAGATGAAGAAATTGAAGATAGAATTGTTCAATTCTATACGGATTTAAACACAGACGGACGTTTCTTAAACGTTGGAGAAAACATTTGGGGCTTACGTGATTGGTATTCAGTTGCTGACATTGAAGAAAAAATCGCTCCAACAATTCAAAAATTCGACATCCTAGATGACGATGCGGAAGAAGACAAAAACTTAAAATTACTTGGTGAAGATGAAACTGAAGACGATGATGATATTCCAGCAGTAACGGATGACCAAGAAACATTAAATGATCCTGAAGATCCAGAAGAAGACGATGTAGATGAAGATCTTAATGAATCAGATATCGTTATCGATGAGGACGACGAAGATTTTGATGATGATGAAGAAGAAGAAGAAGAATTTGAAGAAGATGAAGAGGATTTTGAAGAATAATTCTTCGAGATTTAATTGACTTTTTCTAAGAACATGATAAAATTTTATTCGGGCTCCTTTAAATAGGACGACGTGTATAAATAATATACGCTCCCCCTTACAACCATGTGAGAGGGAGCGATTTTTTTATTTAAATTACTATATAAGGTTTATAATATTTTTAATTTAGGTGATTGTTTGTAAAGGCAATTCGTATGTATAAATAATTTGCTATGTAAAAGCTATCTCACAAATTAATTAACCACTGAATTGGAAATGTGTTTGTCAATCATAGGTATTGAAGGAAATTACTGTTTTAATAATAGGAGGCAGAACATGACAAAATTTATTTTTGTAACTGGTGGAGTTGTTTCTTCATTGGGTAAAGGTATCACAGCAGCATCTTTAGGTAGATTATTAAAAGATAGAGGATTAAAAGTAACTATCCAAAAATTTGATCCCTATTTAAATGTGGATCCAGGTACGATGAGCCCGTATCAACATGGTGAGGTATTTGTAACGGATGATGGTGCAGAAACAGACCTAGACTTAGGTCATTACGAAAGATTTATTGATATAAATTTAAATAAATATTCAAATGTAACTGCAGGTAAAGTCTATTCACATGTATTGAAGAAAGAGCGTCGTGGTGATTATTTAGGTGGTACTGTACAAGTTATCCCACATATTACGAATGAAATAAAAGAACGTTTACTTTTAGCAGGGGAAAGTACAAATGCAGATGTTGTTATCACTGAAATCGGTGGTACAACTGGTGATATTGAATCATTACCGTTTATCGAAGCAATTAGACAAATTCGTAGTGATTTAGGCCGTGAAAATGTAATGTATGTACATTGTACGTTACTTCCTTATATTAAAGCTGCTGGTGAAATGAAAACAAAACCAACACAACATAGTGTGAAAGAATTACGTGGACTTGGTATACAACCGGACTTAATTGTAGTCAGAACAGAATATGAACTGACACAAGATCTAAAAGATAAAATTGCCTTATTCTGTGATATTGATAAAGCAAGTGTTATTGAATGCCGTGATGCTGAATCACTATATGAAATTCCATTACAACTAAGTAACCAAGACATGGATGACATTGTGATAAAACGTTTAGAATTGAACGCGAAGTATGAAACTCAACTAGATGAATGGCAATATTTATTAGATACTGTAAATAGTTTAGATGGGAAAATAACAATAGGATTGGTAGGAAAGTATGTAAGTTTACAAGATGCTTATCTTTCAGTTGTTGAATCATTAAAACACGCTGGATATCCATTGAAAAAAGATATTGAAGTAAGATGGATTGATTCTAGCGAAGTAACAGATGAAAACGTCTCAGAAGTTCTAGCTGATGTAGATGGTATCTTAGTACCAGGTGGATTTGGTTTCCGTGCAAGTGAAGGGAAAATATCTGCGATTAAATATGCACGTGAAAATAATGTACCATACTTTGGTATTTGTTTAGGTATGCAACTTGCCACTGTTGAGTTTGCTAGAAATGTAATTGGTCTTGATGGTGCACATTCTGCTGAGTTAGACCCTAGTACACCACACCCAATTATCGACTTATTACCTGAACAAAAAGATATCGAAGATTTAGGTGGAACTTTACGTTTAGGATTATACCCTTGTCATATTCAAGAAGGTACTTTAGCTCATGATATTTACAACGAAACGAATATTGAAGAAAGACATCGTCATCGTTATGAATTTAATAACGATTATAGAGAACAACTTGAAGCGAACGGCATGGTGTTCTCTGGTACAAGCCCAGATGGTCGTTTAATTGAAATGGTAGAGATTCCTGAAAATGACTTCTTTATTGCATGTCAATTCCATCCAGAATTTTTATCAAGACCTAACCGTCCTCAACAAATTTTCAAAGCATTTATTGAAGCATCTTTAAAACATCAACAAAGTAAATAATATATATTTAACGCGATATCAGAAACATAGTGTTTAGCTAATTTCTAAATATCGCGTTTTTTATAGTTGTATTAAAATATAAAATTCAAATTGCTGTATTTATATAAAAAATGGTATAAATTATAAGATTTTCACTTTGCGAATAAAAAATGTGAAATAAAAACGCTTACAATTATATAGAAGAATGCAAAAGTGATATGACTTTGATATAATTAGATTGTAAAAATATGTGCTTAAAGCACCAAGGAGGAACTTTCATGCCTTTAGTTTCAATGAAAGAAATGTTAATAGACGCAAAAGAAAATGGTTATGCGGTTGGTCAATACAACTTAAATAACTTAGAATTTACACAAGCGATTTTAGAAGCTTCTCAAGAAGAGAACGCTCCAGTAATCCTAGGTGTATCTGAAGGTGCTGCTCGTTACATGGGTGGTTTCTACACTGTAGTTAAAATGGTTGAAGGATTAATGCACGACAAAGAAATTACTATTCCTGTAGCAATTCACTTAGACCACGGTTCAAGCTTTGAAAAATGTAAAGAAGCAATTGATGCTGGTTTTACTTCAGTAATGATCGATGCTTCTCATGGTTCATTTGAAGATAACGTTGAAATTACTTCAAAAGTTGTTGAATATGCACATGAGCACGGCGTTTCAGTTGAAGCAGAATTAGGAACTGTTGGCGGACAAGAAGATGATGTTGTTGCTGAAGGCGTTATCTATGCAGACCCTAAAGAGTGTCAAGAACTTGTTGAAAAAACAGGTATCGATACATTAGCTCCAGCCTTAGGTTCAGTACACGGACCTTATAAAGGTGAACCTAAATTAGGATTTAAAGAAATGGAAGAAATTGGTGCTTCTACTGGTTTACCATTAGTATTACATGGTGGTACAGGTATCCCAACTAAAGACATCCAAAAAGCAATTCCTTTTGGTACAGCTAAAATCAATGTAAACACTGAAAACCAAATTGCTTCTGCTAAAGCTGTTCGTGAAGCGTTAGATAACGACAAAGAAGTTTATGATCCTCGTAAATACTTAGGACCAGCTCGTGAAGCAATTAAAGCTACAGTTATTGGTAAAATTAAAGAGTTTGGCACATCTAATAAAGCTAAATAATTTAACTATTATATAGCAAAAGTTGACTAGGTTATAATTACAATTTGAGCTACGACGAAGTGGCTCTATCATAAGTACTGCAATTGTCTAATTACTAAAAAGCTTTAAACAAGCTTTTAGATGTCTAGTCGTTTTCTGGGGCGAGAATAAGAAATCAAAATTGAATTTTTGATTTCTGTTTCGTCCCTTTTTTTATGTTATAATTTGTTAGTCTTTGAAAGCTGATAAATAGAATGACAGTGTTTCACATAATTTTTATAAATAAATCTTTAAAAAATGATTTGAATTGCAAAATATTGGGAATTAGAAATTATAGTAAAAAATTATATGCATTATGCAGCACTTAATTAAATTTGAAATAGATTTTATGAAACTGTTGTGCTTTGCAAACTGTAATCATTTAATTTATAATGCAAATGATATATTGGAATAGAATATCGATTGAAAGGCAAAGGAGAACAAGCGAATGGCTCAAGAAGTGATTAAAATTAGAGGTGGGCAAACACTTAAAGGTGAAGTGAATAACCACGGTGCTAAAAATAGTGCAGTAGCAATTATACCAGCAGCAATTTTGGCTGAAGACAAAGTAACAATTGAAGGCCTTCCAGAAATCTCTGATGTAGAAACTTTAGTAAGTTTACTTGGAGATTTAAACATTGAGACAGAATTAGAAGGTATGACATTACATGTTGATCCTGAAAATATTGAAAATGCACCATTACCAAATAATAAAGTAGAATCATTACGTGCTTCTTATTATATGATGGGAGCAATGTTAGGGAGATTCAAAAAATGTGTCATTGGTTTACCTGGTGGATGTCCCTTAGGGCCAAGACCGATTGATCAACATATTAAAGGATTTAAAGCATTAGGAGCAAAAGTTGATGAATCAAGTAGTACGTCTATGAAGATTGAAGCAGATAGATTGGTCGGCGCAAATATATTTTTAGACATCGTAAGTGTAGGGGCTACGATTAATATCATGTTGGCAGCAGTACGTGCTGAAGGACATACAGTTATTGAAAATGCTGCGAAAGAACCAGAAGTGGTTGATGTAGCTAATTTCTTAATGAGCCTTGGAGCTGATATTAAAGGCGCAGGTACAAGTACAATCAAAATTAATGGGGTAGAACGATTGCATGGTTCACATCATCCAGTGATTCCCGATAGAATTGAAGCAGGTACATATATGTGTATTGCAGCTGCTTGCGGTGAGAATATCAGAATTAATAATATTATCCCAACGCATGTAGAACCACTTACAGTTAAACTGAAAGAATTAGGTGTAGACATCCAAGTTGAGGATGACAGCGTACTTATTAGACGTAGCACACCTTATTCAAGTGTGGATATTAAAACATTAGTATATCCTGGTTTTGCCACTGACTTACAACAACCTATAACACCTTTATTATTTATGGCTGATGGTGTGTCGTTTGTTACTGAAACGATATATCCAGCTCGTTTTAAGCATGTAGATGAACTGAAAAATATGGGTGCGAATATTTCTGCAGACAATGGTACAGCAACTATAAAACCATCGAAATTAACTGGTGCTGATGTTTACGCTAGTGATTTACGTGCAGGTGCTTGTCTTATTGTAGCTGGATTGTTAGCAGAAGGTGTTACAACTATTTATAATGTGAAACATATTTATCGTGGTTACACAAACATCGTCAAAACTCTAAAATCACTTGGTGCAGATATTTGGACTGAAGAAGTTTAAAAAATGTGGTATACTAAATATACTAAGTGAAAAGTTGTGTATTTAGTGATATGTGTTTTAGAATAAAATCGATAATGAGGTGATAGCCATGGAGGTTTGCCCTTATCTAGAAGAAACCTTTAAAATCGTAGGTAGAAGCTGGAACGGTCTTATTATTAATTATTTATCTAGATGTACGGAAAAATCTGCGCATTTTTCAGATATGAAACGTGACTTGAAGACGATAACACCACGTGCACTTAGTATAAAATTAACTGACCTTACGGAATGGGGACTAGTAGAGAAAAATGTAGTCTCTACAAGCCCAATGAATATTTTGTATCAGCTTACAGATAAAGGTGATGCTTTAGCGGCAGCTTTAGTACCAATGGAAGAATGGGCACAAGAGTATATTGAACTTGAAAACAAGTAACTCAATACCTTGTACAATCGAGTCTGAGACGTCAATATGATGTTTTAGGCTCGTTTTTTATGTATTAGCAGCTGTGAGCAGTTATGTTTAAAAATACAAAATCTCGGTTAGAATATAATTATCAACATAACTTAAGGAGTGAATATATAATGAGAAATTTCACTAAACAATATATCAACGGTGAATGGATTGAAAGTGCAAGTGGCGAAACAATAGAAGTTATCAATCCTGCAACAGAAGAAGTAGCGGGTACAATCGCGAAAGGTAACAAAGAAGATGTTGATAAAGCAGTGGATGCAGCAGAAAATGTATATTTTGAATTTAGACACAGTTCAGTTCAAGAAAGAAAAGAACTATTAGATAAAATTGTTCAAGAGTATAAAAATAGAAAAGAAGATCTTGTAGAAGCTATTACGGATGAACTAGGTGCGCCATTAGACGTATCGGAAAATGTCCATTATCAAATGGGGTTAGATCACTTTGAGGCAGCACGTGATGCATTAGATAATTTTGAATTTGAGGAGCGCCGCGGTGATGACTTAGTTGTCAAAGAAGCCATTGGTGTAGCTGGTTTAATCACACCTTGGAACTTCCCTACAAACCAAACATCACTTAAATTATCAGCGGCATTTGCAGCAGGAAGTCCAGTTGTTTTAAAACCATCAGAAGAGACGCCGTTCGCAGCAATTATTTTAGCTGAAATTTTTGATAAAGTAGGTGTACCAAAAGGTGTATTTAACTTAGTCAATGGCGATGGTCAAGGCGTAGGAAATCCTTTAAGTGAACATCCTAAAGTTAGAATGATGTCATTTACTGGTTCTGGTCCAACAGGCTCAAGTATTATGAAAAAAGCTGCAGATGATTTCAAAAAAGTATCACTTGAACTAGGCGGTAAATCACCATATATTATCCTAGATGATGTAGATATAGATGAAGCAGCAAGTGCAGCAACTGGTAAAGTTGTGACAAATACTGGTCAAGTATGTACAGCAGGTACTAGAACACTCGTACCTGAAAGCATAAAAGAAGATTTCTTAACAGCTGTAAAAGAGAAGTTTAGCCAGGTTAAAGTAGGAGATCCACGTGCAGCAGGCACTGAGGTAGGACCTATCATTAGTAAAAAACAATTTGACCAAGTTCAATCATACATTGATAAAGGTATTGAAGAAGGTGCAGAATTATTTTACGGTGGACCAGGTAAGCCAGAAGGTCTGGAAAAAGGATACTTTGCACGCCCAACAATCTTTAACAATGTAGATAATGATATGGTAATCGCTCGAGAAGAAATATTTGGACCTGTGATGTCTATTATCACTTATAATGATGTAGACGAAGCTATTAAAATTGCAAATGACACAGAATACGGTTTAGCAGCATATGTATATGGTGAAGACCAAGACACGTTGCACAAAGTAGCGCGTTCATTAGAAGCAGGTACAGTTGAAATTAATGAAGCAGGACGCAAACCAGATTTACCATTCGGTGGCTATAAACAATCAGGTATTGGCCGTGAATGGGGAGACTATGGTATTGAAGAATTCCTAGAAGTTAAATCTATTGCAGGTTACTATAAATAATAAAATTTAATAGTTTAATTATTATAAGATGAGGCATAACATTTATGCTTCATCTTTTTTCTGATTTTTAGAAATTGAAATACGTTTTGTAATTAAAAAGGAAATTTGCTATAGTTATAAAAGTAAGTAGCGTAGTTACTACGTTATTTAAAAACTTATTTATGAAATGGGTGCAAGATAATGCCTGAAAAAGTACGGACATCACCTCAGTACGAATCGTTCCACGAATTGTACAAAAATTACACTACAAAAGATCTCACTCAAAAAGCAAAATCTCTAAAACTAACAAATTATAGTAAATTGAATAAAAAGGAACTTGTTCTAGCCATTATGGAAGCACAAATGGAAAAAGATGGAAATTATTATATGGAGGGTATTTTAGATGATATCCAACAAGATGGTTATGGTTTCCTAAGAACAGTTAATTATTCTAAAGGTGAAAAAGATATCTATATTTCTGCTAGTCAAATTCGTCGTTTTGAAATTAAACGCGGAGACAAAGTGACTGGCAAAGTGAGAAAGCCTAAAGATAATGAAAAATACTATGGTTTATTACAAGTTGATTTCGTAAATGGTGAGAATGCAGAAGAAGTTAAAAAGCGTCCGCATTTCCAAGCTTTGACACCATTATATCCTGAAGAGCGCATTCTATTAGAGACAACAAAACAAAACTTCTCAACGCGCATTATGGATTTAGTAACACCAATCGGTTTAGGACAACGTGGCTTAATTGTTGCACCACCAAAGGCTGGTAAAACATCATTGCTTAAGGAAATTGCAAATGCAATTGCGATAAATAAACCAGATGCAGAGTTATTTGTGTTGCTTGTTGGAGAAAGACCTGAAGAGGTTACAGATTTAGAAAGATCAGTTGAATCTGCAGAAGTAGTGCACTCTACATTTGACGAACCACCACAACATCACGTGAAAGTTGCGGAATTATTATTAGAACGTGCAAAGCGTCTAGTAGAAATTGGTAAAGACGTCATCATTTTGATGGATTCAATTACTAGGTTGGCTCGTGCTTATAATCTTGTGATTCCACCTAGTGGTCGTACATTATCTGGTGGTTTAGATCCTGCATCCTTACACAAACCAAAAGCTTTCTTCGGGGCTGCCAGAAATATTGAAGCGGGGGGTAGCATGACAATTTTAGCTACTGCTCTAGTAGATACAGGGTCTCGTATGGATGATATGATTTATGAGGAATTTAAAGGGACAGGAAATATGGAATTACATCTAGATCGTAAGTTAGCTGAACGTCGTGTATTCCCAGCAATCGATATCGGTCGTAGTTCCACTCGTAAAGAAGAATTGCTAATAGATCCAAAAGAGCTTGAGTCATTGTGGCAATTACGTAATATGTTCACGGATTCTACAGATTTTACAGAAAGATTTGTGCGCAAATTGAAACGTACAGATAACAACAAAGAATTCTTTGAGCAGTTACAAAAAGCAGCTAAAGAAAGCACTAAAACAGGTAAACCAATTATTTAATCTGAAATAATTCGGTATATATCTAAGCAATATTTGATTTGGGGTTGCGTTTTATATTTAAAGCCATTATAATTATCAAGTATTGGGTAAAAACTCACAAAAAACTCTGTGCCAGATGGTTCAGGGCAAAGGAGCTGAAAAGTAATGAGACAAAATATTCATCCTGAATATCATAAGGTTATCTTTTTAGATACTACTACGGATTTTAAATTCTTAAGTGGTTCAACTAAATCTTCATCAGAAACTATGACATGGGAAGATGGTAATGAATACCCAGTTATTCGTTTAGACATTTCATCTGATTCACACCCATTCTATACAGGACGTCAAAAATTCGCTGCTGCGGATGGTCGTGTGGAACGTTTCAACAAAAAATTCGGATTCAAATCAAGCAACGAATAATTGTTGTTTTAAAGCATTCTCATATTATGAGGATGCTTTTTTACTTTTACATAAATTTAAATTAAAAATGACATAATGGCATGGCGATATTCAAGAAACTCAGACATAAATAAACGCAATAACTTGAAGATATATCATATTTTAACTTAAAAAATATGATATAATAAATCGATTATGTTTTGAAAAAGGTGGAACGCATAATGTATGAAACTTATCATTCCGGGTGGATTGAATGTATTACTGGAAGTATGTTTAGTGGTAAATCTGAAGAGCTAATACGTCGGTTAAGACGTGGCCTTTACGCTAAACAAAAAGTAGTTGTGTTTAAACCAGCTATAGATGACCGTTATCATAAAGACAAAATTGTTTCTCATAATGGTAACGCTATAGAAGCAATTAATATATCAACAGCAGCAGAAATTTTTAAACACGATTTATCAGATGTAGATGTAATCGGTATAGATGAAGTACAATTTTTTGAAAATGGCATCGTGCATATCGCTGAGCAATTAGCTGAAAAAGGACATAGAGTTATAACTGCTGGTTTAGATATGGATTTTAGAGGCAAACCTTTTGAACCTATACCAGAGCTATTAGCAGTGAGTGAAGATGTAACGAAATTACAAGCTGTTTGTGCAGTTTGTGGTGCATCTTCAAGTCGTACTCAAAGGTTAATAGACGGTAACCCGGCAAAAATAGATGATCCAGTTATATTAGTTGGTGCAAATGAAAGTTATGAACCGAGATGTAGGGCACATCACATCGTCGCACCGAGTAATGATGAGAAGGAGGAAATGTAGTGTTTGATCAATTAGATATTGTAGAAGAGAGATATGAACAATTAAATGAATTATTAAGTGATCCAGATGTAGTGAGCAACCCAGATAATTTACGTAATTATTCAAAAGAACAAGCAGACTTACAAAAAACAGTAGAAGTTTACCGTGACTATAAACAAACAAAAGAAGATTTAGCAGAAGTTGAAGAAATGTTACGTGATACAAAGGATAGTGAAGAAATTGAGATGCTAAAAGAAGAGCATCAAACGCTTCAAAATAAAGTTCCTAAATTAGAAGAAGAACTTAAATTCTTACTTATTCCTAAAGATCCTAACGATGAGAAAGATGTTATCGTAGAGATTCGTGCTGCCGCAGGTGGAGATGAAGCTGCTATCTTTGCAGGGGATTTATTTAGAATGTACTCTAAATACGCTGAAGCGCTCAATTACAAGACTGATATTGTAGAAATTACAGAGAGTGACCATGGCGGATACAAAGAAATCAGTTTCTCAGTTTCTGGAAGTGGTGCGTTTAGTAAATTGAAGTATGAGAATGGTGCGCACCGTGTGCAACGTGTTCCTGAAACAGAATCTGGTGGCCGTATTCATACATCAACAGCTACTGTGGCTGTTTTGCCAGAAGTAGAAGATGTGGAAATTGAAGTACGTAATGAAGACTTGAAAATTGATACTTATCGTTCTAGTGGTGCAGGTGGTCAGCACGTAAATACGACAGATTCAGCAGTACGTATTACGCATATTCCAACAGGCATTATTGCGACTTCATCAGAAAAATCTCAAATCCAAAACCGTGAGAAAGCTTTAAAAGTATTAAAAGCACGTTTATTTGATATGAAATTACAAGAAGAACAACAAAAATATGCAGCGCAACGTAAATCTGCAGTCGGCACAGGAGATCGTTCAGAACGTATTAGAACATACAATTATCCTCAAAGCCGTGTAACCGACCACAGAATTGGTTTAACATTACAAAAGTTAGATCAAATAATGGAAGGTAAATTAGATGAAATTATAGATGCTTTAACATTAGCTGAACAAACTGATAAATTGAAAGAACTTAACAATGGTGAATTATAAAACTATTTTAAATAATGCTAAAGAAAAGTGCGTTGAACAACATATTGAGACCGCTCGAGCTGAATGGTTAATGCTTGATTTGTTTGATTGGTCCAAGGCGGATTATCTAATGCACATGAATGATGAAATATCAGTATCACATTTAAAAATGTTTGATGAAGCAGAGCGTAGAATGCTAAATGGCGAACCTATACAGTATATTACGGGTAAACAAACTTTTTATGGTGAGATTTTTAATGTAAATAAAAATTGTTTGATTCCTAGACCTGAAACAGAAGAAGTTATGTTACATTTCTATCATCAACTTGAAAAAGGCGATACTGTAGTAGATGTAGGTACAGGAAGTGGTAATATTCCAATTGTACTAAAAAAATTAGATAGCACGCTCAATGTGTATGCAACAGATTTATATCAAAATGCATTAACCATAGCTAAAGCAAATGCTGAACATCATCAAGTTGAAGTTAAGTTTTTACATGGAGACGGTTTAACACCACTTATAGAACAAGGCATAAAAGTAAACGGATTAATCTCTAATCCACCATACATTGATAATGAAGAAGCGGAAATGATGGAAGATACAGTGCTGAAATATGAACCACACTCTGCGCTATTCGCATCAGATAATGGTTACAAAGTTTATGATACAATTTTAGAACGCTTACCAGAAGTCTTACTACCGAATGCCAAAGTAGTATTTGAAATAGGGTATGCGCAAGGTCCCAAATTAAAAGAAAAGATTATCGCAAAATATCCAACATTAGATGTTCAAATTATAAAAGACATTAATAATAACGATCGTATAATTGCTTTCGTATGGTAAAAAAGTTATGCACTGAACATGGACAATCATGAGAGTGCATAACTTTTTATTTTGCTTTAAAATGAATAATAAGATGAAAGGATGTGCCTAGATGAAAACGCGTATATGGGATTTACGTCAATATGAATACAACCTAACTGCTTATGAAGGGATTGAAGATATAAAATCAATTTTTGAAAAGGGTGGATTAATCGCAATTCCAACTGAAACAGTTTATGGATTAGGTGGAGATGCACGTAATAATCAAGCGATTGAAAAAATTTATAAAGCTAAAGGTAGACCTTCAGATAACCCTTTAATTGTTCATATACATGAACTTAATCAATTAAAGTCATTTACTGCTGACTTAACACCAGAAGTTGAACGATTAATGAATGTATTTTGGCCAGGGCCTATATCCTTTATTTTACCGTTAAGAAAAGGGTTCTTATGTGATCGTGTAAGCGGTGGGTTAAATTCAATTGCTGTGCGAATGCCTAGTCACCCTATAGGCAGAGAGTTACTTCAATTAATTGATATTCCTATTGCTGCGCCTAGTGCAAATTTAAGTGGTAGACCTTCGCCGACGACTTTTGATCATGTATATCATGATTTAGATGGTCGTATAGATGGGATTGTTAATGGTGACCAAAGTGAAGAGGGACTAGAAAGTACAGTGTTAGACTGCACACAATATCCTTTTAGAATAGCAAGACCTGGGTCAATTACAAAATCTATGATTGAAAAAGTATTACCTAACAGTATTGCAACAGATGTATCACTGAATACTGATAAGCCGATTGCTCCTGGTATGAAATATAAACATTATTCACCAGACACACCTATAATAATATTAGAAAATTTTCATAAGAAACCGTCATCAGCTAAGAATTGGAGTAAGGTTGCCTTTATCGTCCCACAAAGTCATCGAGAAATAGTTCCGGATCATGCAAAATTTATCCCATTATGTAAAGATGGCAATGATATTAAAGGTGCCAATCATAATCTGTATCATATATTACATCGGTTAGATCAAGATTGCGAAATAGAGCATGCCTATATCTTTGGCTTTCCATTGAATGATGATACTACCGCGATTATGAACAGAATGATGAAAGCAGCTAACCAAACTGTTATAAAAGGAGATGAATTATGAGAATCGTTTTTGTATGTACAGGGAATACATGTAGAAGTCCTTTAGCAGAAAGTATAGCGAAAGCAAAATTACCTAACCATACTATAGTATCAAGAGGTATTTATGCTATGGATGGTCAACCAATCTCTAAATATTCATTAAATATAATAGAAGAAGAAGGATTGCCAGTACCAGAACATGCGATGTCGTTCACTCATAAAGATTTAAGTGCAGATTTGATTTTGACCATGAGCCAGTCGCATAAATTAGCTATTCAACAAATGGGCCATGATACAGCACATGTTTTTACCTTGAACGAATACGTTGGGCTACATGGCGAAGTCTCAGACCCATTTGGTGGCGGCAAAGGGGACTACATTAAAATATATAATGAATTAAATATAATGATAGATAGTTTAAAAAATAAAATATAAAAAAATTAAATTTGTAAAATGAGTATGAGAGCGTTCCTAAATACGTTATAATGATAACGTGTAGCAAATTTGCTGTCAGTCAATTTTGTATGTTGCTAAAGCACCTAGGTATTTACATACTTTTATTCAACTTAATTAAAAGGGGTGGAAGAATGGAAGACTTAAAATTACTGTTAAACGAGTTAAAAGCACAATCATTTTTTAAAGCTGATGAATTATGCATTATTGGTTGTTCGACATCTGAAGTAATTGGTGAACGTATCGGTAGTGTTGGATCAATGGAAATTGCTCAAGAAATATTTGAAGCATTAAAAGAAATTGAAAACGAAACAGGCGTTTCGTTTGTATTTCAAGGTTGTGAACATATTAATCGTGCAGTGACCATTGAGAAATCAAACTTTAATCCCCTTACAATGGAACAAGTTACAGTTGTGCCAGATATTCACGCTGGCGGAAGCTTAGCAACTTATGCGTATCAACATATGGTTGATCCAATAGTTGTTGAGCATATTTCTGTACCTAAAGGTATTGATATCGGACAGACTTTAATTGGAATGCATATCAAACATGTGGCTATTCCAGAGCGTACAAGTGTCAAGCAAATTGGTGAAGCAATTGTTACAATCGCTTCTTCAAGACCAAAAAAAATTGGTGGCGAAAGAGCAAAATACAACTAATACAGAAACGAGGGAATTACCAAATGTCATTTATTCAAGAGCAAGATAAGGAAATATATGAAGTGATTCAAAATGAATTTAACCGTCAAAACAACAATATCGAGCTGATTGCTTCAGAAAACTTCGTATCAGAAGCAGTTATGGAAGCGCAAGGTTCAGTATTAACTAACAAATATGCTGAAGGCTACCCAAACAGAAGATACTATGGTGGTTGTGAATTTGTGGATGTTTCAGAAGCTTTAGCAATTGATCGTGCCAAAAAATTATTTGGTGCAGAACATGTTAACGTACAACCACACTCAGGTTCTCAAGCAAATATGGCTGTTTATCTCGTAGCATTAGAACACGGTGATACTGTATTAGGTATGAATTTAAGTCATGGTGGACACTTAACACATGGCGCGCCTGTTAACTTTAGTGGTCAATTTTATAATTTTGTTGAATATGGTGTAGACGAAGAAAATGAACAAATTGACTATGATGAAGTATTAAGAGTAGCCAAAGAACATCAACCTAAATTAATCGTTGCAGGTGCCTCAGCGTATTCAAGAACAATTGATTTTAAACGCTTTAAAGAAATTGCAGACGAAGTAGGCGCAAAATTAATGGTAGATATGGCTCATATTGCAGGTTTAGTAGCAGTTGGTTTACATCCAAATCCTGTAGAACATGCTGATTTTGTAACTACTACAACGCATAAAACATTACGCGGACCTCGTGGTGGAATGATTTTATGTAAAGAAGAATATAAAAAGCAAATTGATAAAACAATCTTCCCAGGTATCCAAGGTGGTCCTTTAGAACACGTTATCGCTGCTAAAGCTGTGGCATTTGGGGAAGCATTGCAAGATGACTTTAAAACATATCAACAACAAGTAATTAACAATGCTAAAACTTTAGCAAATACATTGACTGACGAAGGATTTAGAGTTGTTTCAGGTGGTACTGATAATCATCTTGTTTCTGTAGACGTCAAAGGTTCAGTAGGCATAACTGGTAAAGTGGCTGAAGAAACATTAGATGCTATAGGTATTACATGTAATAAAAATACAATTCCATTTGATCAAGAAAAGCCATTCGTGACAAGCGGCGTTCGTTTAGGTACACCAGCAGCAACAACACGAGGATTTGATGAAGCTGCTTTTGAAGAAGTTGCAAAAATCATTAGCTTAGTTTTAAAAGATCCAGAAAATGAAAAAGCATTAGAAGAAGGAAAAGAAAGAGTTAAAGCTTTAACTACTAAACATCCTTTATATAACTAAAATTGGAGGAAATAAATTATGGGCAAAGTACATGTTTTTGACCACCCACTTATTCAACACAAATTAAGTTACATTCGAGACGTACATACTGGGACTAAAGAATTTAGAGAGTTAGTAGATGAAGTAGGTATGTTAATGGCATACGAAGTAACAAGAGATTTAGAATTACAAGATGTAGAAATAGAGACACCTGTTACTAAAATGATAGCTAAACGCTTAACAGGCAAAAAGTTAGCTTTCGTACCAATTTTAAGAGCTGGTTTAGGTATGACACAAGGCATATTGAATTTAGTACCTGCAGCTAGAATTGGACATGTGGGACTATATAGAGATCCTGAAACACTTGAAGCTGTAGAATACTTTGTAAAATTACCGCAAGACATCGAAGAGAGAGAAATTGTAGTTGTTGATCCTATGTTAGCAACTGGCGCATCAGCTATAGAAGCAATTAACTCACTTAAAAAACGTGGAGCCAAAAATATCCGCTTTATGTGCTTAATTGCAGCGCCTGAAGGTGTGGAAAAATTACAAGAAGCTCACGAAGACGTAGACATTTTCATCGCAGCATTAGACGAGAAATTAGATGAACATGCTTATATTACACCAGGCTTAGGTGATGCAGGAGACCGTTTATTCGGTACAAAATAGTTTCGCCTAGGAGTGGAATAAAATGAAAAAAATAATGACTGTATTTGGGACACGTCCTGAAGCAGTAAAAATGGCGCCTCTTGTACAAGCATTGAAAAAAGATGATGAACTAGAGCCGATTGTTGTAGTGTCTGCTCAGCATAGAGAAATGCTTGATTCAGTGTTAGAAAGTTTTCATATCACGCCAGACTATGATTTGAATATTATGAAGCAAGGGCAATCTTTATCAGAAATTACATCGCGTATTTTACAACGGTTAGAACATGTCATTCAAGAAGTGAAACCAGATATGATACTGGTTCATGGCGATACTATGACGACTTTTGCTGGAAGTTTAGCTGCTTTATACAATCAAGTACCTATTGGGCATGTTGAAGCTGGCTTACGTACATGGGATAAATATGCGCCATTTCCTGAAGAAATGAATAGACAAATGGTAGGAGTAATGGCAGATTTGAATTTTGCTCCTACTAATAATGCTGCAAATAATCTTATTGCAGAAAATAAGCCACTTGATTCTATAGTAGTAACTGGTAATACAGCAATTGATGCGATGAAGACAACGATTCACGAAAATTATCAATCTGATATTATTTCGAAACATAAAGATAAACGTATCATCTTATTGACTGCGCATAGACGTGAGAATATTGGTGAACCTATGTCACATATTTTTAAAGCGGTAAGAGATATTGTGGATACTTATGAAGATGTTGTTGTTGTTTATCCTATGCATAAGAATCCTCAAGTACGAGAAATTGCTGATATTTATTTATCTGGGCATAATCGTATAGAATTAGTCGAACCGTTGGAAGTGGTTGATTTTCATAATTTCGCCCATCAATCGTATTTGATATTGACTGATTCTGGAGGAGTACAAGAAGAAGCACCATCATTAGGTAAACCAGTGTTAGTATTAAGAGATACAACTGAAAGACCAGAAGGTGTAGAAGCTGGCACACTTAAAATAGTAGGTACAAATGAACAAACCGTATTTGAGGCTACAAAACAATTGCTTGAAAATCAACAAGTATATGAAACGATGAGTAGTGCCCGCAATCCTTATGGTGATGGTAATGCATCATTACGAATATGTGAGAATATTAAATATTATTTTCATATAATTTCTGAAAAGCCAGAATCATTCAAATAATAAAAGGTGTTAATGTGTCATTTTTGTGACAATTATGTAAAAAATAAAACTACATTTTGAATAGAATTGACACGTTAACAACCCTATATTATTATTAAAATTGTATGATTGAAATGGTTTTCATAATTGAACGAAAAAGACGAAGTGAGGCACAGTCATGAAACGTTTCAACATCTTTTTTAATAGGTACATTCAATACTATTTTTATGGTATAATTGTGCTATTAATTGTGTTTATTTTCACATACTCGCCATTTGTTTTGGGACTTATAATAGGTACACTCGGATCACTTATTAACACCTTTACTTTCGAATATTATTTAAAGAAAGCAAAAGAGAAAGACAATATACATATATCAACGGGCAATGTTTGGAGATATTTAATAGTGATACTTTCGTGTTGTATTTGGTATTTTTATAAGGATCAAATTAATATTATTGGTGTGGTCATTGGTTTAATGATTTCGTATGTTTTGATTGTTTTCAAACCATTTATACACAAGAAATAAATTTAATATATGAAAGAGGTGAGAAAGCATGAAGCATAAAGACCCTCTTGTCAGTTGGGATGTATTCGGTATAGACATCGTGTTTAACCTATCATCAATTTTGATGTTGATTATTACATCGGTTATTGTTTTTGTCATAGCTATTATTTGTACACGTAACCTCAAGAAACGTCCAACTGGTAAGCAAAATTTTATCGAGTGGGTTTTTGACTTTGTACGAGGAATTATTGAAAGTAACATGGCTTGGTCCAAGGGTGGTCAATTCCATTTCTTAGCTGTTACATTAATATTTTTCATATTTGTAAGTAATATGCTAGGGCTACCTTTTCAATTAATTTCAGGTCATACACTGTGGTGGAAATCACCGACAGCAGATGCCACTGTAACTTTAACACTATCAACATTGGTCATCTTATTGACGCATTATTATGGTGTGAAGATGACAGGTACTAAAGGTTACTTCCAAAACTATACCAAACCTATCTTCTTATTACCGATTAACATCTTTGAAGAATTCACTTCAACGTTAACACTTGGTTTACGTTTGTACGGTAATATATTTGCAGGTGAGTTATTACTTGGATTATTGTCAGGTTTAGTATTTAGTTTCCCTGCCTGGGGATGGATAATTGGATTACCTGGACTCGTAGTTTGGCAAGGTTTTTCAATATTCATAGGTACAATTCAAGCATACATTTTTGTAATGCTTTCAATGGTTTATATGTCCCATAAAGTTCAGGACAGTCATTAAATAAAATTAAAAGAAAAAATTAGGAGGATTTTATAAATGAATTTAATCGCAGCAGCAATCGCAATCGGCTTATCAGCATTAGGTGCAGGTATCGGTAACGGTCTTATCGTTTCAAGAACAGTAGAAGGTGTAGCACGTCAACCAGAAGCACGCGGACAATTAATGGGTATTATGTTCATTGGTATAGGTTTAGTTGAGGCATTACCTATCATCGGTGTAGTTATCGCTTTCATGTCACTATAATTCAAACAGCTATTCAGGCGAAGTCACTGTGACTTTCGCCGTTCGTTTTTATAAATATGTCTTATGATGATAATGAATGAAAGGAGTGTCTATGTAAGTGACTGCTACGACAAACATGTTCGTACTTGGTGCAGCTGGAGCAAGCGGTGTTCAATGGGGAACTATTATAGTTACCTGTATAACTTTCGGTATCTTATTGCTATTATTGAAAAAATTTGCATGGGGTCCATTAAAAGAAGTAATGGATAAACGTGAGCGCGATATCAATAAAGATATTGACGATGCTGAACAAGCTAAGCTAAATGCACAAAAGTTAGAAGAACAAAATAAACAAACACTAAAAGAAACACAAGATGAGGTTCAAAAGATTTTAGAAGACTCTAAAATTCAAGCACGTAAACAACATGAAGAAATTATACATGAAGCGAATATCAGAGCAAATGGTATGATTGAAACAGCACAAAATGAAATTAATAGTGAGAAAGAACGTGCAATTGCAGATATCAATAATCAAGTTTCTGAGCTTTCAGTATTAATCGCATCGAAAGTACTTCAAAAAGAAATTTCAGAAAAAGACCAAAAAGCATTAGTTGAAAAGTACATTAAAGAGGCAGGCGATAAGTAATGGCTAAAATAGCAAAAAAATATGCCAAGGCATTATTTGATACTGCTAAAGATGCAGACAACCTTGACGCAATGTATGAAGAATTTTCAACTATTGATACAGCAGTTCAATCTGAAACAAAGAAGTTACATGTATTGGATAGAGATCCACAAAAAGATGTTGACCAACGTCACCGCTTTGTGAATATTGTTTTTGGCCATGCCAACCAGTATATGCAAAATATGTTGATGATATTAGCTAGTAATCGTCATCTTGGATATATTCATGAAATATACACAGAATTTGAAACTTTATACAACGAGCTTCATAATCAAGATTATGCTGTTATCGAATCAGTATATGAACTCTCTGAAGAAGAAGTATCACGTATAGAAGAAATCATAAAAGCACGTACAAAACTTTCTAAAACAATGATTACTAATAAAATTAATCCAGAACTTATCGGTGGTATCAGAGTAAAAGTAGGTACTAAAGTTATGGACGCAAGTTTGAAAAATGACCTTGCACAATTAGAAAAACAATTTACTAGAGTGAAATAAAAATAGAAGGAGTGACATAGATGGCCATTAAAGCTGAAGAAATCAGTGCATTACTTCGCTCACAAATAGAAAATTATGAGTCGGAAATGGCAGTTACTGATGTAGGTACAGTTCTACAAATTGGTGATGGCATCGCTTTAATCCACGGATTAAATGATGTTATGGCTGGTGAGCTAATAGAATTCAAAAGTGGCGTTCTAGGCTTAGCACAAAACTTAGAAGAATCAAATGTAGGTGTCGTTATTTTAGGACCATACGCTGATATCAAAGAAGGGGACGAAGTAAAACGTACTGGACGTATTATGGAAGTACCTGTAGGTGATGAATTAATCGGTCGTGTGGTTAATCCATTAGGACAAGCTATTGATGGGCAGGGACCAATCAATACTACTAAAACACGCCCAGTAGAGAAGAAAGCAACTGGTGTAATGGATCGTAAATCCGTTGATGAACCACTACAAACAGGTATTAAAGCCATTGATGCGCTTGTACCAATTGGTCGTGGGCAACGTGAATTGATCATCGGTGACCGTCAAACTGGTAAAACAACAGTAGCAATCGATACAATCTTAAACCAAGCTGACCAAGATACAATCTGTATCTATGTTGCAATTGGACAAAAAGATTCAACAGTTCGTGCCAATGTTGAAAAATTACGTCAAGAAGGCGCATTAGATTATACAATTATCGTATCTGCATCAGCAGCAGATCCAGCTCCAATGCTTTACATAGCGCCATATGCTGGTGTTGCTATGGCTGAGGAATTCATGTTTGCTGGTAAAGACGTATTAATCGTTTATGATGACTTAACGAAACAAGCTGCAGCTTACCGTGAATTATCATTATTATTACGTAGACCGCCAGGCCGTGAAGCTTATCCAGGTGATGTATTCTACTTACACAGTAGATTACTTGAGAGAGCTGCCAAATTAAATGATGATTTAGGTGGAGGCTCAATTACTGCTTTACCAATTATCGAAACACAAGCTGGTGATATTGCAGCATACGTTCCAACAAACGTAATTTCAATTACTGACGGACAAATCTTCTTACAATCAGATTTATTCTTCTCTGGTGTTAGACCTGCAATTAACGCAGGACAATCCGTATCACGTGTTGGTGGTTCAGCTCAAATTAAAGCAATGAAAAAAGTTGCCGGTACATTACGTTTAGATTTAGCATCTTATCGTGAATTAGAGTCATTCGCTCAGTTTGGTTCTGATTTAGATGAGTTCACTGCTCAAAAATTAGAGCGTGGTAAACGTACGGTTGAAATCTTGAAACAAGATAAAAACAAACCACTACCTGTAGAAAACCAAGTTTTAATTATTTACGCTTTAACTAAAGGTTATTTAGACGATATCCCTGTTGAAGATATTACACGTTTTGAAGACGAGTTAGATCAATGGGCTAAATCTAATGCGACTGAATTATTAAATGAAATCAGAACTTCAGGTGCGCTTCCTAAAGATGACGCGTTTGAATCTGCAATTAATGAATTCAAAAAAAGTTTCAGTAAATCAGAAGCGTAATAGTTAAAGTTAAATAAAAGGTGGTGAGATAATGGGATCTCTTAAAGAGATTGATACACGTATAAAATCAACCAAAAAAATGAAACAGATTACGAAAGCAATGAACATGGTATCAAGTTCAAAATTGCGTCGTGCTGAAAGTAATACAAAGCAATTCAGACCTTATATGGAAAAAATGCAAGATGCTATTACTGCAGTAGCTGGTGCTGATAAAAATTCACATCATCCAATGTTACAACAACGTGAAGTGAAGAAAAGTGGCTACTTAGTGATTACTAGTGATAAAGGCCTTGCAGGTGCATATAACGCAAATGTACTCAAGCACCTAGTGAAAGATATAGAGAGTAAACATGCTAGTAAGGATGAATACTCGATCCTAGTCTTAGGACAAACAGGCGTGGATTTCCTTAAAAATAAGGGATATGAAATTCATGAATCGCTGATAGATGTACCAGATCAACCTTCATTTAAAGAAGTACAGGCGATTGCTAAAAAAGCGATTGATTTGTATAGCGAAGAAGTGGTGGATGAGGTTAAAATTTATTTTAGTCATTTCGTTAGTGTATTAGAAAATACGCCTTCAACTAAAACTGTGCTTCCATTGTCTCCTGAAGATTCTAGTTTAGGACATGGTCAAATGTCTTCATATGAATTTGAACCAGATAAAGAAGCGATATTAAGTGTTATTTTACCTCAATATGTAGAGAGTTTAATATATGGAACAATTTTAGATGCAAAAGCAAGTGAACATGCTACACGTATGACTGCTATGAAGAATGCATCTGATAATGCGTCAGATATTATTGATGACTTATCAATACAATATAACAGAGCAAGACAAGCAGCGATAACTCAACAAATCACTGAAATCGTTGGTGGTTCAGTAGCGCTTGAATAATTATTAAAGGAGGAAAAAAACATGGGATTAGGCCGTGTAACACAAGTTATGGGTCCAGTAATTGATGTTCGTTTTGAGCACAATGAAGTTCCAGAGATTAACAACGCCTTAGTACTTGATGTAGAAAGAGACGAAGGTACTGTTTCTCTTACATTAGAAGTCGCATTACAATTAGGCGACGATGTAGTTCGTACGATTGCAATGGATTCAACTGATGGTGTTAAACGTGGTACAGAAGTTCGAGATAGTGGTAGCAGTATTAGCGTACCAGTTGGTGATGCTACACTTGGGCGTGTATTTAACGTTTTAGGTGATACAATTGATTTAGATGATAAACTTGAAAGCTCCGTTAAACGTGATCCGATTCATAGAGAATCACCTGCTTTTGACCAATTATCAACAAAAGTTGAAATTTTAGAGACAGGTATCAAAGTAATTGATTTACTTGCACCATATATTAAAGGTGGTAAAATCGGTTTATTTGGTGGAGCCGGTGTAGGTAAAACGGTATTAATTCAAGAATTAATTAACAATATTGCTCAAGAACATGGTGGTATTTCAGTATTTGCTGGTGTAGGTGAACGTACCCGTGAAGGTAATGACTTATACTATGAAATGAGCGATAGTGGTGTTATTAAGAAAACTGCCATGGTATTTGGTCAAATGAACGAGCCACCTGGTGCGCGTATGCGTGTTGCATTATCTGGTTTAACAATGGCAGAACATTTCCGTGATGAACAAGGCCAAGATGTTTTACTATTTATTGATAACATTTTCAGATTTACACAAGCTGGTTCAGAAGTATCAGCGTTGTTAGGCCGTATGCCTTCAGCCGTTGGTTATCAACCAACACTTGCTACTGAAATGGGACAATTGCAAGAACGTATCACATCAACTACAAAAGGTTCGGTTACTTCTATTCAAGCAGTATTCGTACCAGCCGATGACTATACTGACCCAGCGCCAGCTGCAGTATTTGCTCACTTAGATGCAACAACAAACTTAGAGCGTAAATTAACTGAAATGGGTATTTACCCAGCAGTTGACCCGTTAGCATCTACATCAAGAGCACTTGATCCAACAATCGTTGGCCAAGATCATTATGAAATAGCACGTGATGTACAATCTACATTACAAAAATATAGAGAATTACAAGATATCATTGCTATTTTAGGTATGGATGAATTATCTGAAGAAGATAAACAAACAGTTGAACGTGCACGTCGTATTCAGTTCTTCTTATCACAAAACTTCCACGTAGCTGAACAATTTACTGGTCAAAAAGGATCATATGTACCTGTTCAAAAAACTGTAGAAGGCTTCAAAGCAATTTTAGATGGTGAATATGACCATATCCCAGAAGATGCATTCCGTCTTGTAGGTAGTATGGAAGAAGTAGTTGCCAAAGCTAAAGATATGGGTGTTGAAGTTTAAAAATTAGGAGGTATGGATAATGAACACATTAAGCCTAAATATTGTCACTCCTAATGGTTCTGTTTACGACCGAGAAGATGTTAATCTTGCAGTATTACAAACTACTGCAGGTGAGATTGGTATCATGTATGGACATATTCCAACTGTTGCAGCACTTGAAATTGGCTATGTCAAAATAAATTTTGACGGTGGTTCAGAATATATTGCAGTGAGTGAAGGTTTTGTTGAAGTAAGACAAGATAAATTATCAATTATTGTACAAACTGCAGAACCTGCGAAAGAAATAGATGTTGCTAGAGCAGAATTAGCAAAATCTAGAGCAGAATCTCATTTGAATAATGAAGAAGATAGTAGCGATATTAATAGAGCTAAACGTGCTTTAGATCGTGCGAATAACCGTATTCGTGTTGCTAATTTACAATAAATTATGCGTTAAAGTTTCTTAAGTAGAAATGTCTTAAACTGTTGATAAAGTCACTGGCTTTATCAACAGTTTTTTATGTTGTTAGTGAAACACTGTGCTTTACTACCAAATAGTCACTACTATTCACTTTACAATCATTGATTGATAATATTATTTTTACATAATTGATACAATAAGTTATGCGATTTACGAGTTATTTTTCTTTGAAAAGAATATGAATAATACATTTGAAACGGGGAAAAGATACCATATAAGCATTGAGAATACCTTAAATAGTGTAGTTCTAAAAGTATCATTTCGTTCATTTTTCATGTAAAATAAATGAACAGTGTAAAGCGAGGAGTAGGACTTATGGAATATTTAGGACAATTTTCGATTGTACATCTCATCTTACATGTTATTTGTATTTGTATTGCTTATTGGGCATTAAACGCAGTAAGGTTAGAGCAGTTTTTTAAAAAAGGATTCCCTATGCAAGTTCAAATTTGCATGATTTTCTTAGCAATTTTATTAGGTACTGCTGTAAGTAATTTTATTGTGGATTTACTACAATTTTCAACACAAATAAAATATTTGGCACAATAATTCAAATGCTTGTATATTTTTTTGAATTATAGATATAATTAATAAGAAGTACTTAATGGTAAAAATTTAAAACGAAATATATAAGTAGTTAAGTGGAGGATTTAAGATGGATATGATAGAAATCAACGGTGGAAGTAGATTAACTGGTGAAGTCAAAGTTTCAGGTGCAAAAAATGCTGTATTACCAGTATTAACTGCTTCGCTATTAGCATCAAAAGGTGTCAGTAAACTTATGAATGTGCCTGCATTAAGTGATGTAGAAACAATTAATAATGTTATTTCAACGTTAAATGCAGACGTTTCTTATAATAAAGAAGAAGAATCTGTTACGGTTGATGCAACAAAGCAACTAAATGAAGAAGCACCATACGAATATGTGAGTAAAATGAGAGCAAGTATTCTTGTTATGGGACCTTTATTGGCACGTTTAGGTCATGCCAAAGTTGCCTTACCAGGTGGGTGTGCAATTGGTTCTAGACCTATTGAACAACATATTAAAGGCTTCCAAGAATTAGGCGCAGACATTCATATGGATGGCGGTTTTATTTATGCTAGTACTGATAATGGTTTAAAAGGAACAACAATCCATTTAGATTTTCCAAGTGTAGGTGCCACACAAAATATAATCATGGCAGCATCTTTAGCAGATGGTAAGACAGTATTAGAAAATGTTGCTCGTGAACCTGAAATCGTTGATTTAGCTAATTACATAAATGAAATGGGAGGAAATGTTACTGGTGCAGGAACTGACACAATTATCATACATGGTGTAGATGAGTTACATGGTGTTGAACATGCGATTATTCCTGATAGAATTGAAGCCGGTACATTGCTAATTGCTGGTGCAATTACTCGTGGTGACGTTTTAGTTAATGGCGCGATTAAAGAGCATATGACAAGCCTAGTTTATAAATTAGAAGAAATGGGTGTCAATTTAGACTATCAAGATGACGCGATTCGAGTGACTGTTGAGGAGGAACTGAAACCAGTAGATATCAAAACATTACCACACCCTGGTTTCCCTACTGACATGCAATCTCAAATGATGGCATTATTACTTACAGCCGAAGGTCATAAAGTAGTTACTGAAACAGTATTTGAAAATAGATTTATGCATGTAGGAGAATTTAAGCGCATGAATGCTAAAATCACTGTTGAAGGTAGAAGCGCTAAAATAGAAGGTAAAAGTCAACTCCAAGGAGCACAAGTAAAAGCAACAGACTTACGTGCCGCAGCTGCATTGATTTTAGCTGGTTTAGTAGCAGATGGCAAAACCCAAGTTACTGAATTAAAACATTTAGACAGAGGTTATGTTGATTTGCATGGTAAGTTAAACGCATTAGGTGCAGATATTAGACGTATAGATAATTAAAAACTTGCTACAATAATTTATGAATTGCAACGGAAGAAGATTTGGAGGAAACAAACAATGGAAACAATTTTTGATTACAATGAAATAAAAGAAATTATACCACATAGACAACCTTTTTTATTGATCGATCGTGTGGTTGAATATGAAGCAGGTGAACGTTGCGTCGCAATTAAACAAGTTTCTGGTAATGAACCATTTTTCCAAGGTCATTTCCCTGATTACGCCGTTATGCCTGGTGTATTGATAACAGAAGCACTGGCTCAAACAGGTGCTGTAGCTATCTTAAATAGTGAAGAAAATAAAGGAAAACTAGCACTATTTGCAGGTATAGATAAATGTAGATTTAAGAAACAAGTAACTCCTGGTGACACATTAAAACTAGAAGTTGAAATTACTAAAATGCGTGGACCAATTGGTAAAGGTAATGCCAAGGCTACAGTAGATGGTCAATTGGCTTGTAGTTGTGAATTAACGTTTGCCATTCAAGCTAAATAAAGAAAAGCCTCAAGGTTTAGGTGTATCATACACCAGCCTTGAGGTTTTTCTATTTTTCTATTTTTTCATCTTTTAGACGTGGTTTCGATTGCATCATTCGATTAAATGATTTTTTCAGTTCTTCGCCAGTTAATCCTTCATCAATTAACTGTTCTAATAAGCTTTCTGCATAAACTTGTCTAAGTGTATAAATGTGACATTCAAAAACGACAGAAATAGAATGTTCAAGCTTACTGATATTTTTGATAGTTGCGTCAAAAAGTGCTGGATCATTTGCAGGACGTGTTATAACCACACGTATATCTAATAACGTTTCATCTTCCATATATGTTTTCATTGTTTCATAATGAAAGTCTGATATAACAATTTCTAATAACCAACCAGTACCACTATTTTCTTTATTGATTATAACGCCATCTTCTAATTCGTATTCAGTGACGCCACCACTTTCTGATACGATTTGAAATCGAACAGCTTTAAATGATTTCATCGTTCTCACATCCATTTAATAAATTTAAATTCTACAATTATTTCATTTATACAATCATTATAACGTAATTTTAAATAGTAGAGGTGAATTTTGTAGAATTTAGTGTGAATTCACTTTTGAATTCTAGTATTAATGCATTTTGACCTGTGATTTGAAAATGATTAGTATAAAGTTATAAAGGAGGTGACATATGATTAACAACATTGTCATAGTAGGGAGATTAACCAAAGACCCTAAAATTTATGAAAAGGAGGGGAATAAGTTAGCTACAATGTGTGTAGCGATAACAAGAAATTATAGAGATAAGCATCAAAATACCATTTGTGATTATTTATATTGTAAGGCAGTTGGTAAAATAGCTAATAATATTGAACTATATTTAAATAAAGGATCACTTGTGGGAATTACTGGTCAAATGCAATCACGAAAATATGAAAAAGAAGGGCAGATGCATTATGTATCAGAACTTTTTATTGAAACGATTAAATTTATGTCTCCGAGAAACAAAGATGAAGTTAGTGAATTTCATGAAACATTCCCTATAGATCAAGTTTGTAATTCAATTAAAGACAAAAGTCTACAAGACAATGAAATATACGAAATTGTATAATACTCCCAATTTAAACCTACCTCAAAATTAACCCACCCAAATCTATATACATTAAATCCTACTATCAATTATACTTCTTCAGGCTATTCCTCTTAATATAAGTAAAAAAAGAGGGATAGCTTTTTAAATATAAAATGTTTTGAGAAATGAGAAAGAAATAAATCTAAGTTTTTATATATACAGAATAATCAGATAAATTACAATTGTATTACATGCTATATAACAATGAAATATTCCGGAAAACTTTCATAGTAGTATTTAAAAAGAAAGAAATTAATTTCAAAATATATTTATATGTAATTTAATCGTAAAAAAACTTCAGGTTTTTTCATTTCTTTGTAACCTACAATGGTTTTATGCATGTTATAGTTGTACTTGCGAATTAATCATAAATAACTTATTACCTTATAGGAGGACTTTTTTACAATGAAAAAAACAGTAATTGCATCAACTTTAGCAGTAGGACTTGGAGTAACAGGATTTGCAGCAGGAAATTCAGCTGACGCTGCTGAACAAGGTGTAGACAAAGCTCAATTAGCGCAACAAGCACTAACTAATCCAGAATCATTAAACGAAGCACCAGTTCAAGAAGGTGCGTATGACATTAATTTCACATATAATAATAAAAACTTTAACTTTTCTTCAGACGGTGAAAAATTTAGCTGGAGCTACGGTGAAGGTTCAAGCGAAGAATCAAATACGTCAGTAGAGCAAACTACAGATAATAATGCACAAGAAGAGCAAGCTCAACCAGCTCAAACTGCAACAGAGCAACCAACACAAGAAGCAGCACCTCAAGAAGAAACAACACAACAACCACAACAAGAAGCAACTTCACAATCTTCAGCTAGCTCAAACGAATCAAGCTCAAATGAAGCTTCAGAAGGTTCATCAGGTGTGAATGCGCACTTACAACAAATTGCACAACGTGAATCAGGTGGCGATATTCATGCTACAAACCCATCATCAGGCGCTTCAGGTAAGTTCCAATTCTTACAAAGCACATGGGATTCAGTAGCACCTGCTCAATATCAAGGTCAACCAGCTGGTAATGCGCCAGAAGCAGTACAAGACGCTGCAGCTCAAAAATTATATGATGAAGTTGGCCCTTCACAATGGGTAACTGCATAATATAACAGCAATCAAATAAAGTATATTATTAGAGCCCTCGACATGATTAGATGTCGAGGGCTTTTTATAATACGCTAGTGGAGTATATAAAGTTAAAGATGAATATCATATATCAATTAGTTATATTACTAGAGGCAGAATTAATCTAATTACATCATTTTAACTAAATATAATTCTGCCGCTCTTTTTATATAAACCATTTTATTGCAATAGGTGGCATACTTTGATATGTTTTAAGTAAATATAATATATGAAATCTACTAGGGGAGCCTTTTGGCTGAGATGATTTACGTCAGACCCTTACAACCTGATTTGGTTAATACCAACGTAGGAAAGTAGTTTAATTATAGTTGAATTGCTGTACCTTTCTATTAATTAACTACATTCCTAGTTGGAATGTAGTTTCTATTTTATAGGAGGAAATTATTTGTTATTTTCAGAAACATTGAAGAAAGCGTCACAAAATATTATAGATGATATTTATAAGGATCCATTTATACAAGGAATGTTGCACGGTAATTTACCTATTGAGGCAACCAAATTTTATTTACGTGCCGACGCATCGTATCTAAAAGAATTTGCTAATATATATGCATTGCTTATTCCCAAAATGAATAAATTAGAAGACGTGAAATTTTTAGTGGAACAAATTCAATTTATTGTTGATGGTGAAGTGGAAGCACATGAAATATTAGCTGAATATGTTGGAGAAAAGTATGATGATATTGTAAGTGAAAAAGTATGGCCACCAAGTGGTGATCATTATATTAAGCACATGTATTTTAATGCGTATGCAAAGGAAAATGCAGCATATACGATTGCTGCTATGGCACCTTGTCCATATGTATACCAAGCGATTGCTCAACGTGCTTTAGAAGATAATCAATTAAATAGAGATTCGATATTAGCAAAATGGTTCGATTTTTATAGCACTGAAATGGATGAATTGGTCGATGTATTTGATAAATTATTGAATAAACTCACTGAAGCATGTACTGTGTATGAAAAGCATGAAATAAAAATGTGTTTTTTACAAAGTACGATTCATGAACGTAATTTCTTTAATATGTCATATATCGAAGAAGATTGGTTATATGGAGGGGAATAGAATGAAAAAACCAAAAATTGCTTTAACGATTGCAGGTACTGACCCAACTGGTGGCGCCGGTGTTATGGCAGATTTAAAATCTTTTCATGCTTGCGGCGTGTACGGGATGGCCACGATAACGAGTATTGTAGCTCAAAATACGAAAGGTGTACAACATATACACAATTTAGAAACGCAATGGTTATCTGAACAACTTAGCAGTGTTTTTGATGATGAGTTACCACATGCAATTAAAACAGGGATGATTGCATCAAAAGATATGATGAAAGTTATTCGAGAGTATTTAGTATCGTATCCTGATATACCATATGTTATAGATCCAGTTATGCTAGCAAAAAGTGGAGATTCATTGATGGATGATGATGCTAAAAAGGATTTGCAAAATATTTTATTACCTTTAGCTACAGTTGCAACGCCAAATTTACCTGAAGCAGAAGAAATCACTGGAATGACTATAAATGATGAAGCGTCTATTTATAAAGCCGGTGAAATTTTTATAAATGAAATTGGTAGTAAAGGTGTTGTGATTAAAGGTGGGCATGCAGAAGATTTAGATATAGCTAAAGACTACTTATTTACCAAAGATAATGTTTATACCTTTGAAGAGCCGCGTTATGAAACGAAACATACGCATGGTACTGGATGTACATTTTCAGCGGTAATCACTGCGGAACTAGCCAAAGGTAAATCAATTTATGAAGCGGTAAAAAAAGCCAAAGCCTTTATTTCATTAAGTATAAAATACACACCTGAAATTGGTCAGGGTAGAGGACCTGTGAACCATTTTGCATATATGAAGAAAGTAGGTTTAGATGATGAGTAGCTTGAATTTATTAAGAGAAAATAATCCGTTAGTTATTTGTTATACGAATGATGTTGTGAAGAATTTTACAGCCAATGGCTTATTAAGTTTAGGTGCGAGTCCAGCTATGAGTGAAGCACCTGAAGAAGCGTTTGATATGCTTACTTATGCAAATGCACTACTAATAAATATTGGTACACTGACGAAATCAAGAGAAGTAGATATTTTAAAGATTGCTAAAACGGCAAATCAAATAGGGACACCCATTGTTTTTGACCCTGTAGCGGTAGGTGCGTCTCAATATAGAAAAGATTTTTGTACGACTTTCTTGAAAGAAATTGATGTTGCCGTAATCAAAGGTAATGCATCAGAAGTATTAGCATTGATGGATGCGGACACAACAATGAAAGGGACAGATAGTGACCAAGATTTAGATGCGATTACTATTGCTAAAAATGCATATCATCAATTTGATACAGCTATAACAATAACAGGAGAAACAGATATTGTGGTTCAGGACAATAAAATTTATAAATTATCTAATGGGTCACCATTACTTGCGAAAGTAACAGGTGCAGGATGTCTATTAGGTGCAGTTATAGCTAGTTTTTTAAATAAAGATCAAAAAGTGACTGCGGAAATGTTGATAGAAGCTATTTCCATTTATAATATAGCTTCAGAACATGCTGAACAAAATTCAAAAAATAACGGTCCTGGTTCATTTATGATTGAATTACTGAATGCACTTTATCATATTAAATATGACGATTATTTAAAATTGAGTAACAGGCAAGAGGTGTAATGATGTTTGATAAAGCAAGTTTGAAAGTTTATTTTATATGTGGCACTCAAGATATACCTGAATCAAAATCGATAAAAGAAGTTGTAAAATTAGCCTTAGAGTCGGGTGTCACTATGTTTCAATATAGAGAAAAGGGTAATGGCGCCTTAACTGGGAATGATAAAGTGGAAACGGCACAACAATTATTAGAATTATGTCACGCTTATAATGTACCTTTTATTGTAAATGACGATGTAACATTAGCTGAAAATATAAACGCTGATGGAATTCATGTAGGGCAAAATGATATGAAAGTTACGGCGTTTGCACAAAAATTTAAAAATAAAATTATTGGTTTAAGCATTAGTGATGTTAATGAATACCAACAATCTGATTTAACTGATGTTGATTATATCGGTGTTGGTCCCATGTATGCTACTAATTCTAAAAAGGATGCAAACTTACCAGTAGGTCCTGAAATGATACCTAAGTTAAGAAGTTATATTGAGGATTTTCCAATCGTTGCAATAGGTGGAATTACCGTTGATAATACCAAAGAAATAATACAAGCTGGAGCAGATGGTGTATCAATCATTTCTGCAATTAGCAAAAGTAATAATATAAGTAACACAGTGAGACAATTTTTACAAAATGTTGATTAAAGTATAAAAATTTCTTTTTTTGTTTTCTACTTCCCTCCTAATATGATAAAATAAATTCTATGTGAATATATCATTAGAGGTGGAAAAATGAAGAAGAAAGCGCTACTCCCTTTATTATTAGGTGTAATGGTCTTTTTAGCAGGCTGTGACTATTCAAAACCTGGAAATAGAGATGGATTTTTCTATAACACGTTCGTAGAGCCAATGGATAAAGTTATACATTGGTTAGGAACTAGTTTTAATAACGACTATGGTTTAGCAATCATAGTACTTGTATTGGCGATTCGTATAGTATTATTGCCATTCATGTTATCAAACTATAAAAACAGTCATATGATGCGTGAGAAAATGAAGATTGCAAAACCAGATATTGACGCTATTCAAGAAAAGGTTAAACGTTCACGTACGCAAGAAGAGAAGATGGCAGCAAACCAAGAAATGATGGAAGTTTATAAAAAATATGATATGAACCCTATGAAGAGCATGTTAGGTTGTTTACCAATCTTAATCCAAATGCCGATTATTATGGGATTATTCTTCGTATTAAAATACCCTTCAAGTGGTGGTTTCACTGAACACCCTAATTTCTTATGGTTTAACTTAGCAAAACCAGATATTTGGATTACGATTATTGCAGGTATTTTATACTTCTTACAAGCATATGTTTCAAGTAAGAGTATGCCAAATGAACAACGTCAAATGGGTTATATGATGATGGTCATTTCACCTATAATGATTGTGTGGATTGCATTGAGTTCTGCATCTGCGTTAGGTCTATATTGGTCAGTCAGTGCGGCATTCTTGATCGTACAAACACAAGTAGCAAATATGTATTATTCAAAACTTGCTAAAAAAGAAGTGGCACCAATGATTGAAGCAATGGAGAAAAATAAAGCAGAATCAACTGGAAAAGGTAAAAACACACAAGTAGTATCTAAGAAAAACAAAAAGAAATAAAATAAGCACGAAGAATTAAATTTCTAGATATAAAAAGAATCCCGAACTGATAATTAAATCAGCTCGGGATTCTTTTTGAATATTTAAAGTAGGTGACTAGTAATACCATTCATCAAAAAATTGTTCAACAAATTTTTGCATGTATTTATGACGCTGTTGTGCAATTTGTTTTGCAGTCGTTGTGTGCATTAAATCTTTAAGTTTAAATAATTTTTCATAAAAATGTCTAATAGCAGAGGGCGACCATTCGTTATAAAAAGTTGCATCAACTTCATTAATATTCTTAGTATCATGTTCTAACCACATTGGTTCTTTAAAATGACCGGAAAATTGAAAAGTCCTTGCAATACCAATTGCACCAATTGCATCTAATCTATCAGCATCCCTTACAATCTTCCCTTCGATAGATAATGTTACATCGTTATTTTGGCCATTTTTATAACTGATATGTTCAATGATGTATAAGATATGTTGTAGCTGTTCGGGAGCTAATTGTAAGTTTGTTAGAAAATCTTTTAAGTATTGTAATGCTTTGTGAGTATTTGTAAGTTTTGTATCAACTGTGTCATGTAACAAGCTTGCTAGTTGGATTGTTAATAAATCACCTACTTGTTCTTGTTCTGAGATATATGTTGCCATTTTAACAACACGATTAACATGAGCAATGTCATGTCCTGTCGCATCATGTTTATGAAACTGAGTCATGTATTCATTTGCCTGATTAAGTATCTCTGTATGATTCAAAATAAAATCACCTCTAAAGTTGTATATTGATATTGATGAATAAATGTTACTTATAAAATAAAGGTCTAAGTAGTTTAATCTCACAAACTTTATCTTAGACCTCATAACATACTATAATATTGGGGATAATAATCTAGAAATACCTTCTTTAAATTTAATCCATAAGCTTCGTTGTTTGTAAATCTCTTTAGTTAATCTATAGGATACTTCCAAGTCTTTTTCGAAAGCTAATCTTAATTCTTTAGCTATATGTGTATCATAAATAAAGGCATTTATTTCAAAGTTTAATGTAAAGCTCCGATGGTCCATATTAGTAGTACCTACACTTGCAACTTCATCATCAATCACTAATGTTTTTGAATGTAAGAACCCATTATCATAATGGAATATATTTACACCAGCATCTAATAAGGAAGCAACGTTATTATATGTCGCCCAATATACAAATGGATGATCAGGTTTATTTGGAATCATAATACTTACATCAACACCACCAAGAGCTGCAATTTTTATTGCATCTAAAAATGACTGATCTGGAATAAAGTAAGGAGATTGAATACGAATAGATTGTTTTGCTGAAGCAATCATTTTTAAATAACCATACTTAATTTGTTCCCAGGTTTCATCTGGACCACTAGATGCTATTTGTACACCTATGGTACCTCCTGAATCTACATCTGGGAAATAGCGGTCAGCATATTTGAGGTTATCACGTGTAGCTTGCGAGTTCCAGTCTAGCATGAAACGTAGTTGTAAGGCGTTGACAGCATCACCTACAATCCGTAAGTGTGTGTCTCTCCAATAACCAAACTTTTTCTTCTTGCCTAAATATTCTTCACCAACGTTAAAACCACCTACATAACCAATGTGACCGTCAATGATAACAATCTTTCTATGGTTTCGATTATTCATTCTAAGATTGATAAGTGGTAATTTAGAAGGGAAGAAAGCTTCTACTTGGCCACCATTTTTTCTGAAAGATTTAAAATCTTTCAGTGAAAGACCTCTAGAACCCATATCATCATAAAGCATTTTAACTTCAACCCCTTGTTCGAGCTTTTGCTCTAGGGCGTTCAAGATACGTTCTCCAAGTGAATCATTTCTAAAAATATAATATTGAATATGGATATAGTCAGTTGCTTCATCTATATCTTTAAGAAGCGAATCAAATTTTTCTTTGCCATCTGTAAAAATTTTGATCTCATTATCTGTTGTTAAGAAAGCAGCATTATTATATAACAACATTTGAACCATATCTTTAAACTTCACGATTTGATGATTGCCTTTAGAAAAGTCATCATTCTTTAAGGCTTCTAGTTGTTCATTTACAATCATTTCAATACCGATTTTATCATCTTCATCCAATGAGAAGATGTGATCACGCTGGATTTGTCTTCCAATAAATAGGTAAATAATAAAACCTAAGATGGGTATTAGTACAAGGACTAAGAGCCAAGCCCACACTGAACCAGCTGATCTTCGTTCCATAAAAATAATTGTAAACGCAAAGATAAGGTTTAATATAAATGCAGTAATCAAAATGATATTAATCACTACATTGGTATAATTGAGTGACATCGAAAATATATCTATCATATTAAACCTCCAAAATACAATTAATTAAATTTTAACTAGTGAAAGTCTTAACTATTGTAACATGTTCAAACTGTTTTATCACTTGACTAATACCTATCAGGGGTATACGATATGAATGATATAAGTAGGAGGTGTTGAGAAAGTGACAGAAATACAAAAAGCGCATCATTCAGACCAAATAAAATCAAATTTGAAATCAAGACTAAATAGAATTGAAGGACAAGTACGAGCAATTAACCGTATGATAGATGAAGATGTTTATTGTGATGATGTTCTTACTCAAATTAGAGCGACACGTTCTGCGCTAAACAGTGTAGCAACTAAGTTATTGGATCATCATATGAAAAGTTGCATCATGGATAAAGTGGAAAAAGGCCAACAAGAGGAAGCGATGGAAGAATTGCTAGTAACTTTTCAAAAATTAATGAAGGATTAGGTAAGGTGACAAAAGTGCAATCAAAAGTAATTCAAGTCTCAGGTATTAATTCAGAACAACAACAATATCAAATACAACAACAATTAATGAATGTTATAGGTGTACACAATGTTGCTATAGATAGCGATAAAGGAGAAATACTTATTAAATTTGAAACACCAGCGAGTTTAAATAATTTAGAAAAAGAAATTTATGATCTAGGATATCAAATATTTTAATAAATTAATAAAGTGAATTATATTACAATTTGAGTTTAAATACCCATGGCATAGTTATAAAGTATAAAATAACAACGTAAAAATAAAATTTGATTGTAATTTTACAATAAAAATTACTGTTTTTTTGAAGTGATTTAAAAAAATTTAATATAATGTGGTATTTTTCATTCAAAAAGGGTAAGATATAGTAGAAGCTAGAGATATAGGGGTGATGATATGAATAAAGATAACGAAAAAATTCAAAACGTAGTTAAACTATTATCATCATTAGGGGTAAACATAAAGAAAACCAAATCACGATTAGAAGTTATGCATACTCTACCAACTACTGTGAAAACCGCTAACGAATTGAAATAGTCAAGTTACCCAATGAAGTGATTGGAGCCAATGGTTCTAGTCGCTTTTTTATTTTTACTATATGAAATAGGATTGATACAAAAATGTTCATAATTGATAGTTATAATATTTTTCATAAAAAAGAACCTCTAAAAGTTAGACAAAATCTAACTTTTAGGGGTTCAACATCGTTTAGCGATGATTGTTATCTATGTGGTAAGGTAGTTGAGTGAATTGATAATTTGTAGTAGTTAACACATGAGTATTACTCAAAGAAGTATTAAATGATTACTACGCCATAAGACAATTTTTTCAATAGTAATCTACCTCACCTTTCAGTTCGCTATCATTTTTAAATTAGTATTGCTATGTATAGTGATTCTAATTTGTTCATTTATATATAGACATAGCATTGTATAACGACAACATTAATGAAACCTAATTCTTTGATCTAGATAATTGCGCTGTTGTTGAATATTGTTTTGGTTGGTGATAAGTAAACGATAATATAACACCGATTCCGCACATTAAACTCCATAATGAACTACCACCATAACTGATAAATGGTAATGGTATACCTGTTATTGGTAATAACTGGATAGTCATGCCAATATTTTGTAATACATGGAATAAAACAAGCGTTGCATATCCAATAATAAATAATTTACTGAAGGGTAATTCGAATTTCGTAGCAAGTCTAACTAAATGGAATATAAAGGCTAAGAAAACTAATATTAAGATAACAGAACCGATAAATCCAAATTCTTCACCGATAACAGAAAATATAAAGTCTGTATGATTTTCTGGAATATAAACTTCACCATGATTAAACCCTTTACCAAAAAGTTGCCCTGATCCAATGGCTTTAAGTGATTCAGTTAAATGATAACCATCACCACTACTATATGTGTAAGGATCAAGCCAAGAATTAATACGCCCCAATTGATAAGTCTTGATACCAAAACTATTTTCAATTAGTGAAGGCTTGTAAATGATTGAAAGAATAATGCTTGATGCTAAGACGATGCCTGCAATAAATACAGGCGCTAATATCTTCCAAGAAATACCACTTACGACAATAACTCCTACTATAATTGCACAAAGTACCAACATAGTCCCTAAATCATTTTGTAATAATATAAGGCCCATTGGGATAATTGAAATGCCTGCAATTTTTAATAATAGTTTAAAATCAGTTTCTAATGATTTGTTAAAGGTAAATTGATTATGTCTAGAAACTAATTTTGCAAGTGCGAGTATGAGTACAATTTTCATAAATTCTGAAGGTTGTACACTAATTGGCCCTAATTTATACCAACTTTTAGCTCCATTAATAATAGGTGTGATAGGTGTTTCTGGAATAATAATGAGTATAAATAAGGCTACACAAAGTAAAAAATACAACAAGTATGTATATTTCATTAATTTCTTAGGTGATACGAGCATGATTAAACATGCGATTAAACCACCCAACACGTAATATAAAATCTGTCTTATGCTAAAGTTGGCACTATATTGGCCACCACCCATAGCTGAATTAATAATCGTGACACTAATTATTGCTAATAATACGAGGATACCTATTAAAACCCAGTCAATCCGCCGTATCCAATGGTTATTTTTTAATTGACGTGAAATTCTCATTTCTTACCCCTTTAAACTAATTAGATTTCTCTAGATTTGTATTATATATAGATTTTACCGAACTTTAGCATATTTTGCTAGAATGAGGGTGCTATATTTAGAAAATTATAATTATTGTGTTACTGTATAATTTTAAAAATATACTTGAGATATCTTTGAAAAATAAATGCTTTTTATACTACTAAACAAATGCAAAAAATTATTAAATCGTGATATGATGTAGTTTAAGAATTGTATATGGAGGCTAAAATATGGCTAAAGAAAATGTATGTATCGTATACGGAGGAAAAAGTGCAGAACACGATGTTTCAATATTAACAGCACAAAATGTTTTGAATGCTATTGATAAAGCACAATATCAAGTAGACATTATTTACATAACAAATGATGGTGCATGGAAAAAGAAAGAAAATATCGTAGACACTATAAATGACATAGACACTTTGCGTTTAACAGAAGTTGAAGCGGGAGAAATTTCCCAGTTGCTTAACGTAGGTAGTACTGGCAATCCTTATAGTGCAGTTTTCCCTGTATTACATGGGCCAAATGGTGAAGATGGTACAATCCAAGGCTTGTTTGAAGTATTGGATATACCATATGTAGGGAATGGCGTTTTAGCTGCCTCAAGCTCAATGGATAAATTAGTAATGAAACAACTTTTTGCACACAGAGGCTTACCTCAATTGCCATATGTGAGCTTTTTAAGAAGCGAGTATCATAAATATGAAGGTAATATCTTAAAATTGGTACATGATAAATTAGAATATCCAGTGTTTGTTAAACCAGCCAATTTAGGATCAAGTGTAGGAATTAGTAAATGTAATAATGAAGAAGAATTAAAAGTTGGTATTGAAGAAGCATTTCAGTTTGATCGTAAGTTAGTTATTGAACAAGGTATTGATGCTAGAGAAATTGAAGTTGCAGTATTGGGTAATGATTATCCTGAAACCACTTGGCCTGGAGAGGTCGTGAAGGACGTTGCGTTCTATGATTACAAATCAAAATACAAAGATGGAAAGATTAGGTTAGAAATTCCAGCTGATTTAGATGAAGAAGTTCAAATGACTTTAAGAAATATGGCTGTTGAAGCATTTAAAGCAACTGATTGTTCTGGTTTATTACGCGCCGATTTCTTTGTTACTGAAGATAATCAAATTTTTATAAATGAGACTAATGCTATGCCAGGTTTTACTGCGTTTAGTATGTATCCTAGTCTTTGGGAAAATATGGGTGTATCTTACGCAGAGTTAATTAAGAAATTAATTGAATTAGCTAAGGAAAAACACAATGATAAAAAACAAAATAAATACAAAATTGATTGAGGCGGATAAATTATGATTGAGGTAACATTAGAACAAATTCAAGAATGGATTCCTTGTGAAATTGATAATGAGTATATGGATCAAGGCATACAAGGTGTTTCTATTGATTCACGCGATATTAAAAGCCAAAACTTATTTATCCCGTTTAAAGGCGAACACGTTGATGGTCATCAATATGTAGCACAAGCATTAAGAGATGGTGCAGGGGCCTCATTTTATCAAAAAGGTACGTTTTTAGATGAAAATGTTGAAGGTCCGATAATATGGGTCGATGATACATTGACAGCGCTACAACAACTTGCAAAAGCTTATTTAGAGTTTGTCAATCCTCAAGTTATTGCAGTTACAGGATCAAATGGTAAGACTACTACTAAAGATATGATTGAAAGTGTACTTAAACCACAATTTAAAGTTAAAAAGACACAAGGCAATTATAATAATGAAATTGGTATGCCATTAACCATTTTAGAATTGGATATAGATACTGAAATATCAATTCTTGAAATGGGTATGTCAGGCTTTCATGAAATTGAATTTTTATCAAATTTAGCAGAACCTGATATTGCTGTAATAACTAATATTGGTGAGTCACATATGCAAGATTTAGGTTCTAGAGAAGGTATTGCGAAAGCTAAATCTGAAATTACAGTAGGTCTAAAACCAGGAGGTTTGTTTATCTATGATGGTGACGAACCGTTATTAAAACCTTATGTAAATCAATTATCTAATGTAGATTTAGTTAGTATAGGTAAACATTCAACTAATTCACTTGTGAGTCAAATTGAGTCGATTAATAATGATGGAATTGCATTTACTATTAACGAAGAAGAGCGATTTGAGCTTCCAATATTAGGTGAACATAATATGAAAAATGCTACGATTGCAATTGCAGTAGGCAAGAGAATGAAGTTGAGTTACGACACAATTTTTAATAATTTACGTGAAGTCCAATTGACTGGTATGAGAATGCAACAATATCACACTTCAGATAATTCGTTAGTAATCAATGATGCCTATAATGCAAGTCCTACTAGTATGAAGGCGGCTATAGATACTTTGGCAGTGATGAACGGAAGGAAAATACTCGTATTAGGTGATGTATTGGAGTTAGGGCCTAATAGTCAAATCATGCATGAACAGGTTGGAGAATATTTAAATGGTAAGGATATAGATACCTTATTTACATTTGGTGAGGAGTCCCAATATATAAGTAATGTAGGTAATCAGTATGTAAACCATATGGAACACTTTGAGAATAAGCAAAAGTTGATTGAAACTATAAAAACATATGTACAACCAGAAGATAAGGTTTTAGTAAAAGGTTCCAGAGGCATGAAATTAGAAGAAGTCGTTGAAGCATTAATTTAAGCTAGTTAATATTAAATAGTAGTTATAAATATGACGGTTAATTATACTATTAAATGTTTCATCATATATGCGACATATCTAAATAAGACCGAGGCATAAAATGTCTCGGTCTTATTTGTGCTGTTGATACATGAGGTTATTGTATATCGCTGTTTGAAACCAATGTACAATCAAAAATTGCTTTCACACGTTTAAGTCAAATCATGCATTCTTAAAAATAATTAAAGGAATTTATTATAATATTCTAAGAATGTAAAAAAGTTTAAATAAATATATTTGAACTAAAAGGTAGTTGCACTTTCAAAGTATAATAATCTGACAATTAACTGAATAAATAAATTAACAAAAAAATTTCAGAAGTTAAAACCCATGTTGGAAAATAAATTTAAACGCTTACAACCTATGTTTTACAAGGTTTACCGTGAGTACAGTGACATTCAATACATATGATATAGCTTATTTAATCAAATTTGGTTTATTGCGATTATATACTTGAGGTGGTACTATAAAGAAGTTGAAGAAACTTAAGTGAACATATATGTATAGAAATACAGATAAATAAAGGAGAATTATATTGCAAAATTTTAAAGAATTAGGGATCTCAGATAAGATGGCAGAAACCCTACAATCCATGGGGTTCAATGAGGCCACTCCTATACAAAAAGAGAGTATCCCTCTTGCCTTAGAAGGCAAAGATGTTCTTGGTCAAGCACAGACTGGTACAGGTAAAACAGGTGCATTTGGTATTCCATTAATTGAAAAAGTGGCTGACCAAGAAGGCGTTCAATCATTAATCCTTGCACCAACAAGAGAATTAGCAATGCAAGTTGCTGAATCACTTAAATCGTTTTCTAAAGGACAAAATGTACAAGTAGTTACAGTATTTGGTGGTATGCCAATTGACCGTCAAATCAAAGCACTTAAAAAAGGACCACAAATCGTAGTAGGTACACCAGGTCGAGTGATTGATCACTTAAACCGTCGTACATTAAAAACAACTGATATTCATACGTTAATTTTAGATGAAGCGGATGAAATGATGAACATGGGCTTCATCGATGACATGAAATTTATCATGGATAAAATACCTGCTGAACAACGTCAAACTATGTTGTTCTCAGCAACTATGCCTAAAGCAATCCAAACATTAGTACAACAATTCATGAAATCACCTGTCATTGTTAAAACAATGAACAATGAAACTTCTGATCCACAAATCGAAGAATTTTATACTATTGTAAAAGAATTAGAAAAATTCGATACATTTACAAGCTTTTTAGATGTACACCAACCAGAATTAGCTATCGTATTCGGTCGTACAAAACGTCGTGTTGATGAGTTAACAAGCGCGTTAATTTCAAAAGGATACAAAGCTGAAGGTTTACATGGTGATATCACACAAGCAAAACGTTTAGAAGTGTTGAAAAAATTCAAGAATGATCAATTAGACATTTTAGTTGCGACAGATGTTGCAGCAAGAGGATTAGACATTTCAGGCGTAAGCCATGTTTATAACTTCGATATCCCTCAAGATACTGAAAGTTATACACACAGAATTGGACGTACTGGTCGTGCCGGTAAAAAAGGTGTAGCGATTACATTTGTTAACCCAATTGAAATGGATTATATCCGTCAAATTGAACAAGCAAACAAACGTCAAATGACAGCTTTGAGACCACCTCATCGTAAAGAAGTGCTTAAAGCTCGTGAAAATGACATTAAAGGTAAAGTTCAAAACTGGATGTCTAGAGACAGTGAACCTAGATTACAACGTATTGCTACTGAATTAATTGAAGAATATAATGATGTGAATTTAGTCGCTGCATTATTACAAGAGTTAGTTGAATCTAATGATGATGTTGATGTTCAATTAACATTTGAAAAACCATTATCTCGTGGTAAAGGTCGTCAAGGTAAAGGTGGACCAAAACGTGGTGGTGGAAATTACAAACGTGGCGGTGGCAAATTCGATAACAAAAACCGTCGTTCAGGTAAAGGCGGATTCAACAACAAGAAGAAAAATGATAGACCGTCTTCAGATAGAAACAGCAATAAGAAATCATCAATGAAAGGTCGCACGTTTGCTGACCATAAAAAATAAAAAATAATTTATCATATATGAAATTTAGGTTTAATCATCCCAATTATTTGGGGTGATTTTTTTGTATGTAAACATAAATTATAAGTTATTATTGAAAGACAGTTTAATATATATTTACTGCATAAGGGGAGTGAAGCTTGTAATGACCATATGTTATAATGAGTTGAAAACTCAATGGAGGAGTGTATATATGTCGAGCGAACAACTATTTAAGAAAAGTCCTAGTCAAGCGTTAACTTACTATTATATAAGTGAAGGACTATCATTTATAGTTAATATGATTATAGCAATTGGCTTAATATTTTTATGGAATCATTTCGATTGGTGGCATTTTATAATCTATTTAATTTGTGCATTTATTTTATTTGATATTATATATGCTGCCTTAAAACCTTGGATTACTTATCGGTATACTTATTTTCGTATTATGGAAAATTATATAGAAATTAAATTCGATTTCTTTTTTAAAACACAAAAAATGGTGAAACTTGAGAGAACTCAATTTACTGAACGAAAAAATAATCCGATTTTAAAGAAGCTAGGCTTGGCTAAAGTATCTTTAGTTACAGCGGGGCATAACGTGAGCTTTCCGTTAATATCGATTAAAGATTCAAAAGCTTTTGAATCTATGACACTCAGCTATTTGAAAGGGGCTGATTTTGATGTATAAACCACAAAAACTGCATCCTATTTCATATTTAACAGGTATCATTGAAGCAATTAAGCAAAATATCTTTTTAATCATTATATTTTTGGTTTTTAATATTAGAGACTTTGATTTCACTAATATTTATGCTTATATCTTTCCGGGTATAGTAAGTTTGTTTTTTATTATTTCTTTTATAACCCAAGTTCTAAAAGTTTATAATACGCGCTATTGGATAGAGAATGATCATTTTATTTTAGCTACAGGTATATTTACAAAAGAAAGAAAAGAGTTAAATATCCGTCGTATTCAAACGCTAGATACATCACAAGGTATCATTAATCAATTAGTTGGTGGTGTGAAATTGCAAATCAAAACACCTAGTGATGGTGTTGATCTAGATACAGTTTCAAAATCACAAAGTGAAACGATACAACAAGCCTTGAGAGATAAACAAAAAGAATTAATCAATAGTAGTGAAGATATAGAAAGTGAGAAAGAATTTTCGATAGAAGATGAATATAGAACTGAAGCAACCAATCAGCCTTTACATTTATATAAGCTGAACTTTAAAGAATTGTTATTTATGGCACTAACTAGCGGGGCTATAGGTGTGGCGTTTGCTGCGGTATCACCAATTATTGGCGGTTTGTCGAATGTAATTCCTTGGGGTTGGTTAACAGATGAATTTGCACAAATATCACAGGCAATTTTCGTGATAGTGCTTATGATGGTTGCAATGGTCGTGGCAATTAGTTATATAGTAGGAACGCTTATCGTCATTATACGTAATTTTAATTACACTGTGACACAAAGCGATAATCAGTTAAATATTAAATATGGTCTTTTTAATGTGAAAAGTATTACTGTTCCTACTGATAGAGTACAAGCAATTGTTGAAAAACAATCCTTTTTCAGAAAATTATTCGGCTATACATCGATTCATTTTGTAATTACTAGTGATATGAACGGTAATGATAAAGATGATGTGTCGTTAGATGGCAACGTTATGATTCTTCCATTTATTAAACGGGATAAAGGTTATGCGATTATTAAAGATTTAATCCCTAATATGTCATTTGAAAAGCCAGAAAAAGGTATGCCTTGGCGTGGATTCCATAGACACTTTTGGAGAGAGTCGATTGTCCTTATCATTGTTGCTGCTATTATAAATTATTTTTGGTTGCCATGGGTCTTTTTAATCGCTGGTATAATAATACTTTTATTAATCATACATAGTTATCTTATTGTTAAATATTCAGGTTTAAAAGTACGAAATGATGAACTCGTAGTACGTAATGTAACTCTATTTGGATTTAGAAACTCATATTTTAAGCATAATAAGATATTGGGAATGGAGATAAGGCGCAATCCGTTTCTTATTAAAAGTAATTTAGGTAATTTTAATTTTATTATTGCAAAGGCTGCAGGGAATGAAGCGATAGGACTTGACTTTAATCCGCAGCAGCACGTACAAATGCTTAGGAATTGGTATTTGAGAGGTGAAAACGATGGAGAACTATAATAATATGCATGAATCAGGAAAAACTGTCATGCGTCTCTCTGCAATTATTACTGTTGTGATTTTTTTAATAGTATTAACTATATTTAGCGTGGTCAACCGTGTATGGCTTGAATGGATTGATAAAGAACAAATGAAATGGGTTTTGATTATTGGAGTCAGTATAGCGTTTATATACTTAATTTTAAATGCTATATTTATTCCTATCTATAGATATAAAATTTTTAAATATAGTATAGATGATCACGTCGTTACAGTTAGAAATGGTTTGTGGTTTGTATCAGTAATGAAAGTTCCATTATTTAGAATACAAAATGTAGATACACATGAAGGGATTTTAATGAGAAAATACAAACTATCAAATCTAACCTTATCAACTGCCGGTGGTAATATAAATATTAAATTTATCAATAAAACAACCGCGACAAATTTGAAACAACAAATTAAATCCGTTAATAACGACAAAAACCAGTCAGACTAAATAGTAATTATGAATTTATAAGTAAGAGAAAAAAGTTATATAAAAATGAGGAGAAGCGCTATGATACACGGTATTGGTGTTGATTTAATTGAGATTGATAGAATAAAGAAACTTTATCAAAAGCAAGATAAACTTGTGGGACGTATCTTATCTGCGAATGAGCAATATAAATTTAACAGTTTCCAAAATGAACAACGTAAAATAGAATTTCTAGCTGGACGCTTTGCATGTAAAGAAGCATTTAGTAAAGCATTAGGTACAGGTATTGGTAAAAAGGTCGCTTTTAATGATATAGATTGCTTCAATGATGATAATGGAAAACCTTGCGTTAATTACAGTGGTTTTAACGTGCATGTCAGTATTACGCACACAGAGCACTATGCGATGAGCCAAGTTATTTTAGAAGCGGATGAAGTTTTTTAGGATTTACAGTATGTTTGATTTGGCTATCGTAACGTGAGTGTTATAAAATTAATTTAATGTAAAAACATATATATCATATAAGCATATAGGAGGTATAAATTTAATGTCTGATAAGTACTATAGATCGTCATACTTGAATGTTGATTTAAATGCCATTGTTTCTAATTTTCAAGTCTTTCAAAAATTACATCCAAATAAAACAATTATGCCAGTAGTTAAAGCAAATGGCTATGGTTTAGGAAGTGTACCAATTGCTAGACAACTTATGGAAAATGGTGCGGAGTTTTTTGCAGTGGCGACGCTTGATGAAGCTATTGAGTTACGAATGCATGGTATAGATGCAAAAATACTCGTATTAGGTGTAATACCTTCATATAATATTAGTAAAGCCATTCAACATCGTGTTGCAATTACAGTACCTTCAAAGGCGTGGTTAACTGATGCAATGCATGAAATTCCAGAAACAAATGAAAAAGATATTTGGTTACATATTAAATTAGACACTGGTATGGGTAGATTAGGTATGAAAGACGTTGATGAGTACAAAGAAGTTATATCGCTTATCCAATCACAAGAACATTTGATTTTTGAAGGTGTATTCACACATTTTGCATGTGCAGATGAAGCCGGCGAATCAATGAATCAGCAACAATCTTTATTTGAAGAAATAGTTAATCAAGCTGATAAACCGAATTATATACATTCTCAAAATTCAGCAGGTGCATTAATGAAAGATACACAGTTTTGTAATGCAGTTAGAGTCGGTATCTCATTATATGGTTATTATCCATCTCAATATGTCAAAACGAATGTTAAAGTACATTTAAAACCAAGTGCGCAGTGGATTAGTGAGATTGTTCAAACAAAAATATTACAATCAGGAGAATCAGTAAGCTATGGTAGTGTATATACAGCTGATGAACCAACTAAGATAGGTATTATTCCAGTGGGATATGCAGATGGTTTTCCAAGAATGATGAAAGGTTTTAGCGTTAATGTGAATGGTATTCAATGTGAAATCATTGGAAAAGTATGTATGGATCAGATAATTATAAAAGTTCCTGAAGAAATACAAGCAGGAGATAAAGTCATTATTATGGACCATCATAGTGATAATCCACAATCTGCTGAAGCGTTGGCACACCAACAAAAAACAATCAATTACGAAGTTTTATGTAGGTTAAGTAGGAGATTACCAAGGATTTATCATGAGACTAAAGGCTTAGAAATTCAAAATGAATTGCTAAAATAGTATAGTCACTGTGTGTAAAATTTGTTATTATATATCTAACAACAAATCTCGATATATTCTATTTTAGTCACCTGGAGGTCTTTATTCATGGCAAGTTTTAATCAAAGTAGAAATCATAGTATTGAACAACTATTAAAAGAAGGCTATTCTCAAATGGCTGACTTAAATCTCTCCCTTGCAGCAGAAGCTTTTCCATTTGAATGTGAAGCTTGTGATTGCAATGAAGTTTACATTAGCTCCAAGAATAATAATGAATGATGAGAAGAGGAGACGTTTATTTAGCTGATTTATCACCAGTGCAAGGGTCTGAACAAGGGGGAATTAGACCTGTCGTTATAATACAAAACGATACTGGGAATAAATATAGTCCTACAGTAATTGTAGCCGCAATTACTGGTAGGATTAATAAAGCTAAAATACCTACACATGTAGAAATAGAAAAAAGTAAATATAAACTTGATAAAGATTCTGTTATATTGTTAGAACAAATCAGGACTTTAGATAAAAATAGGCTAAAGGAAAAATTAACATATCTTTCTGAGAAAAAAATGAAAGAAGTTAACATTGCTATTGATATAAGTTTAGGATTACATAATATTAGGAATCATAAATCCTAATTTTCAAGGGGGTACTTAATAAGTAAATATAATAGTAAATGATAGGCATCGATTTACTATAACATGTAACAACCATTTAATTGTTGAGTTAATTAAGTTTGCTAAATTTTGAGTTTTATTATAGTGGTTGGATACCTTTGCATAAGATGTCTAAGTGAGAAGCTTTAGGGTATCCTAAAGCTTTTTTAAATATTATAGTTAAGACTATACCAAATAATAATTTAGCTGATAGACAGATTAAATCAATGATTAACACTATAAATACCCCGTTAAAAACATACATAAAGAACATATATATGTTACATCCAATGTATGCGATTTATATTTGCATTTTGAGGAGGATATACCGCGTGGAAGAATTCAAAAATCAATATAAAGCGCTAATTGATAAGAGCTTATATACAAATGATTCAACAGGATTATTAAACGAGTGTAAGCGTTTTACTGAAGAGGTGATAAAAAAGGATTTATTACCTGAAGATATAGTGCAAATACATAAAGAGTACATAAAGCGTCATAGTTTAGACGAATCCCAAATTTTAAAAACATTTAATGTATTAAAAGAAATTGTTAAAGGGTTTGGCTATAGCTACAGGGACTATAAACAATTAGTGGATCGCTTACAATATCATGATAAAGAGATTGATTTAGCGTCACGTTTACAACAGACTATGTTGAAAACAGATATACCTCAATTTGACAGTATACAAATCGGTGTGATTTCTGTTGCAGCCCAAAAAGTAAGTGGTGATTACTTTAATCTTATTGATCATAAAGATGGAACGATGAGTTTCGCAGTAGCAGATGTCATTGGGAAAGGTATCCCAGCTGCATTGGCTATGAGTATGATAAAGTTTGGTATGGACTCATATGGACATTCACAGTTACCAAGTGATGGTCTGAAAAGGCTGAATCGCGTGGTAGAAAAAAATGTTAACCAAAATATGTTTGTAACTATGTTTTATGGACTATATGAAGAACTGAATCACTTATTATATTGTAGTTCAGCTGGCCATGAACCGGGCTACGTATATCGTGCAGAAACTGAGTCATTTGAAGAAATTACTGTACGCGGACGAGTCTTAGGTGTGAGTCAACAAACGCGCTATAAACAACAAGAAATTCCAATCTATTTAGATGACTTAGTAATTATATTTACTGATGGAGTGACAGAAGTTAGAAATGAGGCTGGAGATTTTTTAGACAAACATCATCTGTTAGATATGATTCACAAATATAAGCACATGCATCCTCAGGATATAGTGCAGCTTTTATATGAGGCGATTTTAAAGATACAGAATCCAGAAAAAAGAGATGACTTAACAATATTAATAATAAAAAGAGTGAATTAGTTTTGATGTTTTAGATTTAAAATTTAACTTTAAGGGTATAAAAGTTATTAATGAGACTATAATTAGGAGTGTAATGTTATGAACCTTAATATTGAAACTGTGACTCATGATACTCATTATGAGGTGAAAGTTGGCGGGGAACTGGATGTTTATACAGTTCCTGAGTTAGAAGAAGTCTTAGTTCCAATGAGACAAGAAGGAACACATGATATATATGTAAACTTAGAAAATGTTAGTTATATGGATTCAACTGGTCTAGGTTTATTTGTAGGCACGTTAAAAGCGCTAAACCAGAATGATAAGGAATTATATATTCTAGGTGTTTCAGATCGGATAAATCGACTATTTGATATTACAGGATTAAAAGATTTGATGCATGTTAATGAAGGAACGGAGGTAGAATAACATGCAACATAAACAGGATTATATTGAAATGCGTTTGCCAGCCTCAGCAGAATATGTGAGTTTAATACGATTGACCTTATCGGGTGTGTTTTCACGTGCAGGTGCTTCGTATGATGATATAGAAGATGCTAAAATTGCAGTTAGTGAAGCAGTTACTAATGCAGTGAAACATGCGTATAAAGATGACCCAAACGATGTAGGGATGATAAATCTTTGTTTTGAAATTTTTGATGACAAGATAAAAATTGTAATCTCTGATCAAGGAGAAAGTTTTGATTATGAAGAAACTAAAGCACAATTAGGACCTTATAAAGAAAATGAAAATATCGATTTCTTAAGAGAAGGAGGTTTAGGTCTGTTTTTAATTGAATCATTAATGGATGAAGTTACGGTTGATAAAAAATCAGGAGTAACAATCAGCATGATAAAGTATATTAAAAAAGAGCAGGTGCGAAATAATGGCGAGAGAGTCGAAATCAGTTAATGATGTATCACCTGAACAAATTAACCAATGGATTACAGAGCACCAAAACAATGAAAATTCTGATGCTCAAGATAAACTTGTAAAGCACTATAGAAAGTTAATCGAATCGTTGGCATATAAATATTCTAAAGGTCAATCTCATCATGAAGACCTCGTTCAGGTCGGTATGGTTGGTTTAATCGGTGCAATTAACCGGTTCGACTTATCCTTTGATAGAAAGTTCGAAGCCTTTTTAGTACCAACTGTAATTGGTGAGATAAAACGTTATTTACGTGATAAAACATGGAGTGTCCATGTACCTAGAAGAATTAAAGAAATCGGACCACGTATCAAGAAAGTAACAGATGAATTAACAAATGAACTTGAGCGCTCCCCTTCTATTGCAGAAATTGCTGACAGACTTGAAGTAAATGAAGAAGATGTATTAGAAGCAATGGAAATGGGTCAAAGCTATAATGCGTTAAGTGTTGATCATTCTATTGAAGCAGATAAAGATGGTTCTACAGTCACATTATTAGATATAATGGGGCAACAAGATGATAATTATGATTTAACAGAAAAAAGAATGATATTAGAAAAAATATTACCTATTTTAACTGAAAGAGAAAGACAAATTATTCAATGCACTTTTATCGAAGGTTTGAGCCAAAAAGAAACAGGAGAAAGAATTGGTCTGAGCCAAATGCATGTTTCAAGATTACAAAGAACCGCGATAAAAAAACTTCAAGAAGCGGCGAATAAATAATGATTAAAATCAAAAGGCAGGGTCTCTAAATATAGAGTACTGCCTTTTTTCATTTGTAGTTATATATTTAAAATAATGTATTAACCAAATATGTTAAAATGTATAAGATAGATAAGAATAAATACATAATTGTGAGTGGAGGATTCTATGGATAGTAATTTAATACAATCTATAAGAGATAAATATAATTTTACGACTAAACAAATCAATGCAGTGTTAGCATTATTGGAAGATAAAAACACTGTACCTTTTATTGCGCGTTATAGAAAAGAACAAACTGGTGGTTTGGATGAAGTTGAAATTAAACAAATTGATGATGAATATCAATATATGGTTAATCTACAAAAACGAAAAGAAGAAGTTATACATAATATAGAAGAGCAAGGTTTATTAACGACAGATCTAAAAAAAGATATCTTGAAGCAAACTAAACTTCAACGTGTTGAAGATTTATATAGACCATTTAAGCAGAAGAAGAAAACAAGAGCTACAGAAGCAAAAAGAAAAGGATTAGAACCATTCGCACAATGGTTAAAACAATCAACGATAGATACGTCAATTGAATCAAAAGCGCAGCAATTTATTACAGAAGAGGTTCCAAGTGTAGAAGATGCAATAAAAGGCGCACAAGATATTATTGCAGAGTTAGTGTCTGATGAGCCTAAATATAGAAGCAAGATTTTAAAAGATACATTTCAACACGCTAATATTGTGACTCAAAAGAAAAAGCATGCTGAAGATGAGAAAGAAATATTCTCGATGTATTATGATTATGCTGAACCAGTCAAAAAGATTGCGAACCATCGTGTATTAGCTGTTAATCGTGGAGAGAAAGAAAAAGTACTAAGCGTAAAAGTCGAAATGGAAACGCAAGGCATTGAAAATTTTATTTACAAAAATGAAATCAATGATAAGCATGAAGGTACTTATATAATTGTAGATGCTATAAAAGATAGTTTGAAACGTTTAATCATGCCTTCTATTGAAAGAGAACTAAGAGGCGATCTAACTGAGAAGGCTGAAAATCATGCTATAGACGTGTTTAGTGAAAATTTAAGGAATCTATTGTTACAGCCTCCAATGAAAGGTAAGCAAATATTGGGCGTAGACCCAGCTTTTAGAACCGGGTGTAAACTTGCAGTAATCAATCCATTTGGAACTTTTGTTGCTAAAGGTGTTATGTACCCACATCCACCAGTTAATAAAAAAGATGATGCTGAAAAAACATTTGTACAATTTGTCCAAGCGTATGATGTTGAATTAATCGCTATAGGCAATGGGACAGCTAGTAGAGAAACAGAACAATTTGTTGCAACAATGATTCAAAAACATAAGTTAGATGTACAGTTTATTATTGTAAATGAAGCAGGTGCATCAGTGTATTCTGCATCAGAAGTAGCAAGAAGTGAGTTTCCTGAATTCCAGGTTGAAGAACGAAGTGCAGTTTCAATAGGTAGAAGAGTACAAGATCCACTAAGTGAACTTGTTAAAATAGATCCGAAATCTATTGGTGTTGGACAGTATCAGCACGATGTAAATCAAAAAGCTTTGGAAGGTGCGTTAACATTTGTAGTTGAAACGGCAGTTAACCAAGTAGGCGTTGATGTTAATACTGCTTCTCGTTCATTACTACAATATGTTTCTGGGCTGACGCCAACGATTGCCCAAAATATAATAGATTACAGAGAAGAAAATGGTGCAATAACTCATAATAAAGATATCGCTAAAGTAAAACGATTAGGCGCAAAAACATTTGAGCAAAGCATTGGTTTTATGAGAATAGTGGATGGTAAAGAACCGTTAGACAATACATCAATTCACCCTGAGAGTTATAATGTTACTTATCAACTGTTAAAAGAGATTGGGATGACCTCAAATGATCTGGGTTCAGAACAGCTTAAGTTAGCGTTAAATCATGTGAATATTGAATTAACTGCAGAAAAGCTTAATGTCGGACAACCAACATTAGAAGATATAATTAAATCATTAATTGCACCCAATAGAGACCCTAGGGATGAATTTGAAACACCGATATTAAAATCAGATGTACTTTCTATTGAAGATTTATCTAAAAATATGAAACTTCATGGAACTGTGAGAAATGTCGTGGACTTTGGAGCGTTTGTAGACATAGGTGTAAAACAAGATGGTTTAGTACATGTATCCCAATTATCTAAGAAATTTGTTAAAAACCCAATGGATATTGTAAGTGTGGGAGATATTGTAGATGTGTGGATTTTAGATATTGATGAGAAAAAAGGAAAAGTATCATTGACAATGATAGATCCAAATGGATAATAATGATTTACAACATTTAACAGAAGAAATATCATCAACGTATTTTGACCGAAGATTTGAACATAAAGCATATTTTAATCATAGGTTAAAAACTACTGGTGGACGCTATCTATTAAATTCACATAATATAGAAATAAATGAAAAGCAATTTATAAAATATGGAGAATCTGCAATTATAGATATTATAAAACATGAATTATGTCACTATCACTTACACATTCAGGGTAAAGGTTATAAACATAAAGACTCAGATTTTAGATGTTTAAGCAAACAGACAGGGGCGCCAAGATTTTGTACACCTTTAGAAAATTATGAAGAAAGAGCGAATTATATTTACAAATGTAAAAAATGTGGAGTTGAGTTTCTAAGAATAAGGAAAGTAAATACAAATAAAATGGTCTGTGGCAAATGTAGAGGGAAATTAATTCAAGTAGAAAATTAGATTATTAAGGTGAGTGTTTGAGTCTTAACATTAAGTTAAGACTCATTTTGTATGTATAAGACACTTAAAATGCTACTAACGAAAGAATTAAATGAGTATTTTAACAATATATGGAAATTACAATAGGTAAGATTGTGATTTTACTCATTTTAGTTTTTGTTTTATATTGACGTTAGGGCTTATATATTATAAGATAATAAACGTTGAAAAATTAATAACTACCTCCGTTAAGGAAACATTAACTTCATTAAATTTGATTTAAAAAGTTGTTGACAAAATGTTAAATGTATATTACAATAGTATACGTTACTTAATAGAGATGAAAGAAAAACCGTTTTGCTAAGCGGCCGTGGCGGAACGGCAGACGCGCTAGGTTGAGGGCCTAGTGGGAGTATTCCCGTGGAGGTTCAAATCCTCTCGGCCGCATCAAATACCTTAATTGAATAAGCGGGTGTAGTTTAATGGCAAAACCTCAGCCTTCCAAGCTGATGTTGTG